>Ga0326727_10000717_pt1 | contig 133827 bp, 105 predicted proteins | sample MB2enrmetagenome_FD_207643 | JGI IMG/M metagenome (GOLD analysis project Ga0326727, IMG submission 207643) | Lab enriched peat soil microbial communities from McLean, Ithaca, NY, United States - MB29MY | ecosystem: Environmental > Terrestrial > Soil > Wetlands > Peat | place: USA: New York... | reverse complement strand
CAGTTTCGTTACCCCCGTAGGCGTGCTCCGCGAAACAAGAATCCGGCGGTGGTCTAGTTTCCCTCCGCCACATCACCCCGCTAACGCGGCGTGATGTGGCCTAGTATTACTCCGGCGCTTATACCTCTCCAAGCCGATGGTCTGGTGCGCCACCCCCGGCCGCATCCTACAGAAAGCCTGTTCGGCTACATTCTTCGCTTAGCGGAAGAGAATGGGTATCCTACCCCTTTTTATATTCTTGGGCTTATTGGGAACCATTACATCTGGAGTCGACGCTTACCCTTACGGGAGCTCGCTAGAGTCGCACACCGCGAGTTGTGCGAGTTAGAGCGAATTGCGTATCACTGCAGCGGTCTGAGCGGGTACCGTGTCCTCGGTCGTCCAGTTTCATCCCGTGAGCTGAAACACTTAAACCAGGTATCTCTCTGCCCTGCATGCGTACGATCAGCAGGCTTTATTGAAGCGCATTGGGATTTGGCGCTGATGACAGGTTGTCCGGTCCCTCGATCCCGTCTGCTGTCGCGCTGCCCGAAGTGCCATTTGGGCTTGCGTTGGATGCGGCCCGGTCAACTCGAATGCAATTGCGGGGCGGTGCTCGGGCAAGTCGATGGTCCAAGTCTGCCTGAAGACGAAGCTGATCTGTTGGACATCATTCGCTGCAAAGTCTTGGGGCTTCCAGTCTCGCAGCGGAGATCCACTGGCATACCCGTGACTCAGCTGTCTGCGCTTAGCCTAAGGGGATTGCTGTCTCTGATGCGAACTCTCGCGAAATTTCATTTGCAACTAGAGTCAACCAAGCAGCTTGACGATCCCCAAGCCGTTGTGACGGCCGCCGCGTATGTGCTTCGCTCTTTTCCGGCCAACTTCCACAAACTTCTTTGGACAATGGGGGAGCAACATGTTCCAAAGCGACGCGGTGGAGATGTCAGAACTCAGTTTAGTCAGATTTATACGGGCATTTTCAAATACAGAGCCGGAGATCCGCCTCAAACTCGGGATTTCTTGGGCAGCGCATTTTTAGACTTTGCAATCAACCAGTGGACTCGCGGCGGCGTCGATGCCAAACTGCTCCGCCGAGTCCAGAATACCATTCCCAAGCGGTTTATCACATATAAGGCATTCGGCGAGCGTTACGGATTCGGGAGGCATACAACCTTGCGAGTGTTGGCCATGAATAGCATTCCCACGATTACGATTCGTAGTGGCCAAAGGATACGCACGTGGATAGATCTCCAACAGCTAGACGAGCCTCCTACGATACCTCGTAGACTCTTGACGCAGCCAGTCGCGGCCGCAGCGATTGGGGTGTCGGCGCCAGTCCTTAGTAAACTGCGAGCATCTGGCTATTTTGAAGTCAAGTACAGTGCCGTCCGTAGTGGGTACCATGAGCGCGACATCAAGCTATTCATTGAACGACTACTCGCATTGAACCCCTCAACGAATAGGACCCTCCCTCGAGACTGCATCACGTTATACCAAGCTATGCGCCAGTATCACGGAACCGGTGCGAGCATCATTCGCGCCCTCCTGTCCGGTGAACTGCGGGTATTGGGGAACGTCGACAGAACAGTTCGAGGTCTGTTTGTTTCTCGCGCCGAATTTCAGCAGTTCCGTAAGAACGAGCGTGCTCGCCAGAATGGTAATGCGAGAACGCCTTCGGAAGTCGCAAAGGAAATACATTGCAACAAGCTCTATCTCCCTAGCCTGATTCGGCGCAGACTACTTGATGGTTGGAATACGCCGAGAGGTTTTTAGCGAATTTCAGAAGAGTCGATCGCGAGATTCAAAAAGAAATATGTATCGCTCGCGTCAATAGCGCGTGAAACCCGGATCAGCTCGAAAGCCCTCATGGCACGTTGCGCCGCAAAACACATTCCCATGATTCTCGTGAAATATCGATATAGGGGAAAAACCGGGTGTTTACTCGGCTAAAAGATCGAAGCGCGCTGTTATCTCTTCGGCCAGAGCAGTCGTGGAATCAACAACGATCTGCGGAACGAAAAGCGACGGCCCACGGCAAACGAGCAGGAAAGGCAGGCGAAGCTGCGGCATGATTACGGTCCCACGTTGGCGGGCCGACGCAGTAACTCCGAGACCGGCGTGATCCGCTGTACTTCGGAAAACCGCGCTGCGACAGCGGGCGACCCGCCAATCCCTCCAGGCCAGGGATGGAGTTGAACCGCCGACGCCAGCCTTTTTCAGGGCTGTGGTCAAAATTGCACGATATAGTACAACATGCGGCGTGAATTTCGTGTTTTGGGGTATTCCGATTTCAGCTTTTCTGGTCTGCTAGACCGTAAGCCCTTGAATCTCCACTCGTCTGAGTTTCAAGTTTCATGCACACGCACACGGGTGATCGGATCATCGGGTGATCGAAGATCAAAAGCCTTTGACTTTCGATCACCCGATGACCCGATCACCAGATCACCCGATTCTTGGCACCCTACTCGCCGCTCGGCGCCAGATTCAATGCTTTCTTCATCGTGCCGCGCTCAATCATGATTTTCTGCTGCAACAACGTGATCGCATAAATCAACTGCTCCGGACGCGGCGGGCATCCCGGCACATAAATATCCACCGGGATGACCTGATTCACGCTCTGCACCAGCGCGTAATTCTGGAAGACGCCGCCCGAAGTCGCGCACGCTCCCATCGAAATCACCCACTTCGGTTCCGGCATCTGCTCCCAAAGCTGGCGAATCACTGGCGCCATCTTATTCGACACGCGCCCAGCAATAATCATCAAGTCCGACTGCCGCGGCGACGGCCGGAACACTTCCGCTCCGAAGCGCGCAATATCGAAGCGTGACGCTCCCATCGACATCATTTCAATGGCGCAGCAAGCCAGCCCAAACGTCATCGGCCAGATCGAATTCTTGCGGTTCCAGTTGACGACCGCGTCCAGCGTGGTCATCACAATGCCTTCGGGCACACCCTCCCCGAAGACAAGTTCCTTGACCACCTTCTTGCCGTTTTCGATATCAACGTAGGGGCCGAAACTGAGCTCTTGCGCCATGGCCTTTATTTTACTCGCAGAGACCGCCAAGTGCGCGGAGGCGACAATTTTCTCGTCTAGTATCGTGACCGCATGATGATTACGGCGCGGAAAACGAGTAGCGCCGACATCTTGCCCGCCGGATAGCTGCCGGGACGGCGGCGCTACTCTCAGTGGTAAAACGGTACAAATTACGCGGTCACGGTACTAGCTCGCGATTTTACTCATTGAGCCGGTCGAGAGTGGAATTACTTGATTACAGCTGCAATAGTGCGGTAACAATCTCCTTTTGTCTCTATAACTCGCACTTTTGGCAATATCCGCGAAGGGGCACGAGTACAAGGGCAGTATGTACTACTGGACCAGGGAGTAAGAAGAGGAATAGCCATCGGTCAGGGTAAAGCGTTAAAACACTCTTCGGAGTATTTTAGTCGCCCGCGGTCGCGGATTCGTCGCCATTCGAGCAAAAAGCCCTAGCAGCGCCGGTTTTCGCCTGTACAAACACGGAATCTTCGTATATAAGTGTGGGCGAATGGCCAATGTAAAACCTACCTCGGCACTTCGCTACGTTTCACGCTATCTCGCTAGTGCTGTGGTCAGTTCCCAAAGGAGAAGATCATGAAACTACAAAGTACTTTCCGGTGCGTGGCCCTGATGTTGTCCGTGCTATTCGTCCTGGGAGGCTTTTCTGCCTATGCCCAGCAAGAAGAAAACAATGTGCCTCGTGGAATTCAGCTTGCGAAAGATCTCGGCCTTGCCGATGCATCCGCCGAGATCGACATAACAGTTCACCTCAAACTTAACGACAAGGCAGCATTCGACAAAGCTGTCGACGCGCTCTACGATCCCGCTTCGCCGACTTTCCATAAATGGATGAGCGATGCCGATCTCAGAATGTACGCGCCAGCGGAAAAACAACGACAGATCGTCCGCCAGGAGCTTGAAAAACACGGACTGACTGTTCTTTCCACCGACAAATTCGGCTTCACCATCCGCGCCCGCGGCACCATGGCCAATGTGGAGAGCGCATTTAACACCGAGATCCACCAGTTCGAATATAACGGAAGCACCTACCGCGCCAATGTGCGGAATGCCCGCTTGACCGGCGAGGCGGGAGAGTATGTCGCGACCGTGGCTGGGATCGAAAGTCATCAGGCGCAACCGCTCGCCGTGCGCGCTATCGATCCACGCGCAGCCACTGTGAAGTTGAGCGAGTCTGCCCTTAGCAAAGGATTCCCACCGTACTCCACCACCGACTGTCTCTCCGCTCCGGCAACCTATACCCTCCAAGGATCTACACCCCTGCCCACAGCGGTCTACACCGGAACTGGTTTACTTCTATCAGCCGACTATTATTGTGACTACCTCCCCAACCAGCTATGGACAGCCATGGGTCTCGATGAGGTCTACGCCGCCGGATACACCGGCGCAGGTCAGACGATCGTTCTGGTAGAAGCCTACGGCTACCCTACTCTCGAAAAGGATGCCAACGCGTTCTTCAAGATGGCGAATCTGCCCCAACTCAACTCCTCTAACTTCAGCATTGTCTATCCTGAGGGCAAGCCCTCCAACCCTAATTTAGGAATCCTCGAACGTTGGAACAGCGAGATGGCGATGGATGTGGAGTGGTCCCATTCCGTCGCCCCTGGCGCCAACATCGTCGTCGTTATTTCTTTAGGCAACGGCGATGAGGATTTTCAGTACGTCATTTCATATGCGACCGAAAACAATCTCGGCAACTCAGTCTCCAATAGCTATGAAGAAAACGAGGATATTTTAGCTGGGCCGCTGGAACAAACTTCCTGGGACGATACGCTTGAAGTCGCCAGCGCTAAAGGCATCTCCGTCAATTTCTCGGTGGGCGACTCTGGCGACAACGGCTTAGGTACTCCGCTCGGTGCGCCGGGCGTGCCCGCGGTTGATCCGCACGCCACAGCTATCGGTGGTACGTCCATCTTAAATGATGTTGCCAATCCGGGCTCCACCATTACGACGGCTTGGGGAGATAGGTTGATCATTCTGCAAGATGGGAACGTGGTCCTCGACCCGCCGCAAAACTACGGGTTTGTCTACGGCGGCGGTGGCGGGGAGAGCGTCTTTTGGCCCAAGCCATCCTGGCAGCATGCTCTCCCGGGTACAGGCAGACAAACTCCGGATGTCTCCGCGCTCGCCGACCTTAACACTGGCGTCCCGATTGTCATTACCAGAGGCCGCCAGCAGAATGTCGAGTTTGGCTGGGGAGGCACCAGCCTGTCCTGTCCCATTTTTTCGGCCTTCTGGGCCATCGCCAATGAAAAAGCGGGCCATCCCCTCGGTCAGGCAGCTCCCGCTATCGCTGCTCTGCCCTACGGTGGCGTTCAGGATGTGCTCCCCACCACCGACAGCACGCCGGACAATGTGACCGGCGTGATTACTGATCAGAATGGTTCGACCACCTATTCGGCTTCCGACTTGTTTAGCGGATTGCTCTATGGCAATAAGGGCTTCACCAGCGCGATCACGCCAGTCTATCTGAACGGGAATATGGGCCTTGGAGACTTTGGCTTCGGGCTGGACAGTTCACTTACGGTCAGGCGCGGCTGGGACAACGCTACCGGGTGGGGCACTCCATACGGCCTCACCTTTATCAATGCAGTAACCGCCAAGTAAGTACCACACGGCTGTGCGTCTTTCGGCGCCGCGGGCAATAAGTGCTTGCACGCGGCGTCGTTGAACCCGAGGATTGTGCGGTTTTGCGCCAGCCACAAGCGGCGCAGGATCTCGACGCTTCTTGATTCCCCTTTTACCAAATCGCACGGGAACCGATCGCTGGCCAAACAGCAGGCTTTAGCGATTCTTATAAAACCCTGGCGTTTGGGAATGGGTGTTTACCTTTCGGCCTAATGAACCTCTGATCAAGTGTGGCGCGGGCGCCCTCGCCCGAGAAAAAGCCGCGTATTAATAGTGCTGTAGGGTGCAACGTGATACTTGTTCAGAAATTCCCTAATGGGTTTCGAGCCGCGTAGCGATAGCTACTGGATGGTCGGCAATTCTATAACTACGCGATTGTTGCGATCAATCGCCTCTTTAACAATTTCACCGGCAATCGCTGAACAGAGCATTCATGAGACGATCTACAGCTATGCTCGGCGTCCTCCGCGTCTCGGCGGTGAATAAGTTCCTACGGATTCACCACGATTTTCCCGAACATTTGGCTCTTCTCCATGTACTCGTGGGCGGAGCGGGTTTCTTGTAGCGGGAACGCACAGTCAATGACGGGCTTGAGCCGTCCCGCGAACACATGGCCGAGCACTTCATGCAGTTCGCTCATCGTCCCCATGTACGACCCAAGCAACGCTAGCTGGCGCGAGAACAGAAAACGCAAATCGAGTTCGACTTTCGGCCCCGTGGTCGCGCCGCAGGTCACCAGCGTGCCTCCCGCCTTGAGCGACTTCACACTGTCTTCCCAAGTCGCCGGCCCCACGTGCTCAATCACAATGTCCACGCCTTCGAAGTTGGTGATCTTGCGGACTTCCTGCGAAATCTTCTGCTGATAATGATTGATGACGTAATCGGCGCCCAGTTCGCGGGCGCGCTCCATCTTGCGCTCGTCGCCTGCGGTCGCGATCACGCGCGCGTGAAACAGCTTCGCGATCTGGATCGCGGCAGTCCCCACGCCTGAGTTCGCTCCCAGCACCAGCACGGTCTGCCCCGGACGGATCGCGGCGCGTCCCGTAAGCATGTGCCACGCGGTGGTGAAAACCAGAGGCACGCTGGCGGCCTCGTTGAAATCGAGCGCGTCGGGAATCGGAATGACGTTCACCGCTGGTGCCGCTATCAGCTCGCAATTGCCGCCATCCATGGCGTTGCCGAGCACGCTGAACTGCCGGCACTGGTTCTGCAAACCCGCAACGCACTTCACGCAACGATTGCAAAAACGCATGGGCGCAAGCAGCACACGCTGTCCCGGCTTAAGATCGCTGACATACTCGCCGACTTCGACAATTTCTCCCGCGACATCGCTGCCCAGAATGTGCGGCAGATTCACGCCAGGCAGCCCCTTGCGCACCCAAAGGTCGAGGTGGTTGAGCGCGCAGGCTCGCACGCGGACCAGGACTTGGTCCTGACGCGGCTTGGGATCGGGCACATCTTCATAGGCCAGAACTTCCGGCCCACCGAACTCATGTATGCGGACAGCTTTCATGGCAGCTCCTGGGATTCGAAAATGGCACGTAACATTTTGGACTCGATACTAAACCGAAAAGTACCAAAAGCAATGTGATAAGCCACACAGAATGCTTTTGCGCTAAGTCGTAGAGTGTACATCGCAGGCCATGTCTGGAGGGTGTTTCCAGCGGGTACTGGACGCGGCCCGCGAAGCCGCCGAGTAGCTACATCAGCCATTGCAGTTCGAGTCTGCCGCCCTCCGTGCAGTCACTCACAAAGTATCTACAAAAGTACCCTTGACAGAACAATTCACGAGCGAGACGATAAAGGCTCGCGGGCCGTGTCTAGTACCCACTGGCGAAACGCCAGTAGCCCCGGAGTGATGATCCGGGGCTTTTGATTGTTCCAACGCTATTCCACTTTTTCTCGGCGCTCTCGGCGTCTCGGCGTTTAATATCTCATCATGCCAAAGGAAATCGAAATTAAGTTTCGAATCGAGGGTCTGCGCGCGCTGACCCGCTCGCTAAAGCGCGCGGGCTTCAAGCAGCTCACCCGCTCCACCCACGAAATGAATTCGCTCTACGACCTGCCCGGTCAAGAGCTGCGCCAGCGCGGCGAACTGCTGCGCTTGCGCAAATATGGCGTGACTTGGACGCTAACCCACAAGGGAAAACCCACCCTTGCGCACAGAACACGCACGGATGGGGCACCCAAGGCCGGCCTCCATAAAGTTCGAGTTGAATTGGAAACGCGCGTGGAGAACGGCCCGCAAATGGACGCCATTCTGCGCGCACTTGGCTTCGCGCCCACCTTCCACTACGAAAAATATCGCGCCCAGTGGAGCGACGGCGCCGGCCACGTCGTGCTCGATCAAACTCCCATCGGAAACTTCGGCGAAATCGAAGGCCCGCCGCGCTGGATCGACCGCACCGCCGCGAAACTGGGCATCGCCAGTGCCGATTACATTACCCAAACCTATGCCGACATCTTCTTCACGTGGAAGCGGAAGACCCGCAGCAAGGCCGCTGAGATGACGTTTCGCGCGGTGGGTGGAAGAAGAAAACCCTAACCACGGTGGGTACACCGGAGATTGCCCCATCCCGGCAACTCCTCTGGCCGGCTCTCGTGACCCCAGCTCGCCGTCAAGCTTTGGCCCATTCGTCAGGCGGAACGCGCCAAACGTTCGCGCCCTTCCGCCTGCTCTGCTCGCCCGTAGCTCTCATGTCCGAGCATTGCAAAGTAGACGGCCTGATCGAAAAACTGGTCGAGCAGGCGCAAGAGTTCGAATCCCCCCAGTATTTCCAGGGGCTTTTCGCGCATTCCTTCCAACTCCAGAAAGTCCCAGAGGTTCTCCTCCGTGGTCATGAGCGCCCAACAGAGCGCGCTCATCGTTACTCCCTGCTCGGCGCGGCGGCGGCCAAGAGGCACGTACACGCGCTCGATATCTTCACTGGTTTTGGTCAGCAGCCAATCGCTGAGATTCTTGTAAACCTCGCGCCCGCGTTCGCGGATCTCCTGCGGCGGAACTTTTCGCAAGTCGGCCGTCCGGCTCGAATGTTCCAATTTGTGCAGAAGATTTTCGGCTAGTTCTTCGGAGTGCGACTCAATCAGACGAACAAGGCGAAGAGCGATCATAGGAAACCTCCTCGCTACCGCCGCATCTATTGTACCCCCGATGCGCTCCGGGCTTGGACGTGAGCGCGACCCACTCGCCCCAGACACAACGACCTCAACAGCCGCTAAACACTCAATGGTTTTCCCTTGATTTTCTCGGCGATTTCGTCGTCTCGGCGGTAATAACTACTAACTCGCCCCACAGCACTTTTTATATTTCTTGCCGCTGCCGCAAGGGCAAGGATCGTTGCGCCCTATCTTGTCCCCCGAGCGCACCACCTGCTGTACTTGCATGTCGCCGGAGCCGGCCATGCGCGCCTGTTCCAGCTCCTTCTTTTTCCTGCGTTGGAAGGCTTCTTCGATTTCGTCCACCGAAGTCGCGACCTGGCGCGGCCGGCGTCCATCCCCGCCTCGGCCGCCGCTGATGACCGAAGGCACGTCCACTTCCGCCCCTTGTTCAGACGGCTCGCTTACACTGCCGCCAACCGGCCTCGCTACCAACTCCGCCGGACGCTCCATGATCTGCATCAAATACAGATAGCGGACCGTCTCTTCCTGAAAGCGCTGCATCATTTCTTCGAACATGTCGAACGACTCGCGCTTGTATTCGACCAGCGGATCGTGCTGCCCGTAGCCGCGCAATCCGATGCCCTCTTTCAGGTGGTCCATCGAGAGCAGGTGGTCTTTCCACTGCGCGTCGATCACGCTCAGCATGATCATGCGCTCGTGATAGCGCATGGCCTCCACGCCAATCAGCTTCTCTTTCGCGTCATAACGTTCTTTTAGTTTGTCGAAAATCGCGTCGCCCAACTCCTGCCGGTTCATCTGCTCGGGCTTCAGTCCCTCGGCGTAAATATCGACGCCAAATCGAGCAATGATCGCGTCTTTCAACGCTTTCAGGTCCCAGTTGGCGATGTGCTCTTTCAACGGACAATGCCGTTCCAAAATGTCGCCGAGAATCCCGGAAACGTAGTCTTCGACAATGAGATCTTTCTGGTCGAGTCCTTCCAGCAACCGGCGGCGCAGCCCGTAAACCGCTTCGCGCTGCTTGTTCATCACGTCGTCGTACTCCAGCAGATGTTTGCGGGCCTCGAAATTCTGGCCTTCCACGGCTTTCTGCGCGGCCTCGATTCGGCGTGTAATCATGCGCGATTCGATGGGAACTCCTTCTTCCATGCCCAGCCGTTGCAGCAGCGTCGAAACCCACTCCTTCGCGAAAATCCGCATCAAGTCGTCTTCGAGCGACAGATAGAAGCGCGACGAACCCGGGTCGCCCTGGCGACCGGCGCGTCCCCGTAGCTGATTGTCGATGCGCCGCGCCTCGTGGCGCTCGGTGCCAAAAATGTGCAAACCGCCCGCCTCGATCACTTCGCGATGTTCCTGGTCGGTGTCGGCCTTGTAACGCGTAAAAATCTCGTTCCACTGGTCGGTCGGCACCGCGTATTCATTGCCCGCGTAATACCAAACCGTGCGGTTCGGATCGTCCACCTCGGCTTCGATCTTGCCTTGCGCGGCGCGGATCGGCTGCGCGATTCCCTTCTTCACGCATTCCTGTTTGGCCATGAATTCTGGATTGCCGCCCAGCAAAATGTCGGTGCCGCGGCCCGCCATATTCGTGGCGATCGTCACCATGCCTTTGCGTCCCGCTTGCGCCACAATTTCCGCTTCGCGCTCGTGATACTTCGCGTTCAGCACGACGTGTTTGATCCCCTTCTTCTTCAGCAGCTCCGAAAGCCGCTCCGACTTTTCAATCGAGACTGTGCCCACCAGCGCCGGCTGGCCGCTCTCGTGCAGCCTTTGGATTTCGTCGGCGGCCGCGAAATATTTCTCTTTCTCCGTGCGATAAACAATGTCCGGATTCTCTTGCCGCAGCAGCGGGCGATTGGTCGGAATCACCAGCACTTCCAGCCGGTAGATCTTTTCGAATTCCGGCGCTTCCGTTTCCGCCGTTCCCGTCATGCCCGCCAGCTTCTTATACATGCGGAAATAATTCTGGAACGTAATGGTCGCCAGCGTCTGGTTTTCGCGCTCGATCTTCACGTTCTCCTTGGCCTCAATCGCCTGGTGCAGCCCGTCGCTCCACCGCCGCCCCGGCATCAGCCGCCCCGTGAACTCGTCCACGATCAGCACTTCGCCGTCTTTCACTACATACTCGACATCCTTCTTATAAAGCGCGTGCGCTTTGACGGCCGTCTCCACATGGTGCTTCAGCGCCCAGTTTTCCGGATCGGCGATGTTGCCGATCCCCAGCAGCTTCTCGACTTTCTCCCAGCCCACGTCGGTGACCGTGCAGTTGCGGTGCTTTTCGTCGACCACAAAATCGCCCGTCATGATCTTCGGCTCGCCCGGCGCCGTGTCGATCTCCTCGCCCTTTTCGAGCTTAGGGATTATCCGATTCACCTTGTAATACTTGTCGGTCGATTCTTCGCTCGCGCCAGAGATAATCAGCGGCGTCCGCGCTTCGTCGATCAGGATGGAATCGACTTCATCGACAATCGCGAAGTTGTGCATGCGCTGCACGCAATCGTGCAGATCGAACTTCATGTTGTCGCGCAGATAGTCGAACCCGAATTCGTTATTCGTGCCGTAGGTCACATCGGCGGCATAAGCCGCGCGGCGCTCCGCATCGTCCAGATCGTGCACGATCACGCCCACCGTCAGTCCAAGAAAGCTGTAGAGCTTGCCCATCCATTCCGAATCGCGCTTGGCCAGATAATCGTTGACCGTCACCACATGCACGCCGCGTCCGCTCAGCGCGTTCAGATACACCGGAAGCGTGGCCACCAGCGTCTTGCCCTCGCCCGTCTTCATCTCGGCAATCGTGCCTTCGTGCAGCGCGATGCCGCCGATCAACTGCACGTCGAAGTGCCGCATGTTGAGCACGCGCCGTCCCGCCTCGCGCACCACCGCAAACGCTTCCTCCAGCAGCTCGTCGAGAACTTCCTTCAGCGCCGCGTCGCGCTGCTTTTCAATTTCCTTTTGCCGGTCAAAATCCGGTTCCTGGTCCTGGTCCGCTTCCGGACCCGCTCGCTGCCCCTCCGCCTGACTCTTATCGTGACCATCGACATTCGCGCCCGGCGCATCGGCAATCGGGCCCATCCGCTCCTGAATCCGCGCCCGAAACTCCGCCGTCTTCGCGCGAAGCTCGTCGTCCGAGAGCTTCCGCATCTCCGCCTCAAGCGCGTTGATCGCCTCCACCCGAGGCTGCAGGCGCTTGATTTCGCGCTCGTTCTTCGTCCCGAAAATCTTGCCCAGCAATGTGTTGATCAAAACGGAAACCCTTCAGAGGACACACGTCTCTAGTATCACTAAAAGCCTAGCACATTAGATGCGGAAGGGATGGTAGGCAACGGTATCCGATCACGTTTGGCGTCTTGAGGAAATCGTTCTTCTGGCAAACTGACAAATCGCTGCTATACTCTCATCGTGCTTCTCAAATAGATCGGCGCTCGCATAATTATCGGCGGGGTTGTGTTCGGCGTGGTTGCAATCAATATTGTCCGCCGCCTCCGCCTTGGCCCTGACATGTGGTTCCATAAGTTTTGGCCGCTAATTATATTCCTGTTTATCGTGGTTGGAGCAGTCATAGGGGTTGCCGGAATGGTCAGCGTCGCAATTCAGCGACGTACGAAAAATTCAAACTGAGACACCACCTTAGCGACGCGGGCTTCTGCTTTTTGTGGACTTGCGGGATTTCCTTTTCCCCGGTTCCCGCGGCGGGAGCTTCCACCTACGCGCCCCGAAGTCGTCTAACCACTGCCGAACCTCTTCCTCCAGAGTAGTGCCCTTTTCTTTGGCAATCTGTTCTGCCCTGTCCAGCGCGTCTTCGTCCGCACTAAATGTAATCTTCTGCATCGCCATCGTTTTGCCTCAAATTCTAGATCGGCACATTCCTAGTTTCCGCCAGCTATCTTTAGTATATTCAGCTACGACCATGCCCACGTTCTACCAGCGCTTTCAGCAATCGGCCCAGAAATTTCCCGACAACATTGCGCTCGAAATTCAGCGCCGCGACACTGTCGAGCGCGTCACCTTCGCCGAACTTACTCGCATGTCGGAGAGCGTTGCCAACTGGCTCTCGACGCGGGTCTCGCGTGACGCGCGCGTTGCCATTCTGGCGGCCAACCATCCCCGCTGGGTCGCCGCCTATCTCGGCATCCTCGCCGCTGGACGCACCGCCGTCCCGCTCGACACCGCTTTCCACGCCAGCCAGGTCAAAACCTTATTGCTCGATAGCGGCGCTTCCCTGCTCTTCTGCGACGCCAAACATTTCCCCGTCGCGGCCGAGGCCGTCGCGGAACTCAGCGTAAGTCTGGTCATGACTTCGGCGGCGGCGGAGCGGGCCGAGATAAACGCGACCACTCCCGATCCCACTCATCGCACAGAACGCGATGGGTGGGGCACCCGGATCACCTCATTCGCCGCCGACCTCGACACCATCTTCGCCGCCGGCCCCGCCTCCTTTCAGCCCATCGTCCCCGCCGAACACGATCTCGCCGCCCTGCTCTATACCTCTGGCACCACCGCCGATCCCAAGGGCGTCATGCTCACCCACGCCAACCTCGTCGGCGAGGCGAATTCGGTGCTCGGAGTGTTTCAGATCGGCCCCGAGGACGCGCTGCTCGGAATTCTCCCCATGTTTCACGTCCTGGCGCAGATGGCCAATCTTTTCCTGCCTCTCTTCAATGGCTCGCGCGTCGTCTATCTCGAAACCCTGAACACTACCGAACTGCTGCGCGCATTGCACGAGCGCGACATCACCGCATTTTGCGTAGTGCCCCAGTTTTTCTACCTCATCCACGAAAAAATTTTCAAGGAACTCGCCAAGCGCGGCAAATTCACGCTGCGGCTGGCGCGTACGCTGATGGCCCTCAACCGTGCCCTGCGCCGCGTCGGCATCAACGCCGGCAAACTTTTCTTCGGCAAGATCCACGCCACCTTCGGCCCCCGCATGAGGTATCTCGTCACCGGAGGCTCGCGCTTCGATCCCGCCATCGCCCGTGATTTCTATTCGTTTGGCATCGACGTTTTGAACGCCTACGGCCTGACAGAAAGCTCAGGCGGCGCCTTCGTCAACCCTCCGGGGCACATCGTTGTCTTTGGCTCGGTCGGACGGCCTTTTCCCGGTGTCGAAGCAAAAATTGTCGGAGAGAGGATTGTCGGAGAAAAGATCGTAGGACCGCGGACGGCGGAAGACGCCGCGCCGTCCGTGGGCGAGATTGCCATTCGCGGCGCCATCGTCATGCAGGGATATTGGAACCGCCCCCAGGCCACCGCCGAAGTTCTTCGCGACGGCTGGCTCTACACCGGCGATCTCGGCTACTTCGATGCCGGCGGCAATCTCTTCATTACCGGTCGCCGCAAGGAAATCATCGTCCTCGCCAACGGAAAAAATGTCTATCCCGAGGAGGTCGAGGCCCACTACCTCCAGGCCGAGTCCATAAAGGAAATTTGCGTCATGGCGCTCGAGTCGCGCCCTGGTGACGCGGCCTCCGACCGCCTGCACGCCGTGATCGTGCCCGATTTTGAACGGCTCCGCGTACTCAAGATCGTCAACACTAAAGAAGCGGTCCGCTACGAAATTGAAACGCTCTCCCACCACATCGCTTCCACCAAACGCCTGGGAAGTTACGACATCTGGCAAGAGGAACTGCCCCGCACCACCACGCGCAAACTCAAGCGCTTTCAGATTGAGAAGAAAGTCCGGGACCTGAAACAAATCCAAGGCTTCCGCGATTCCGGCATCGGCGCGGAGAATGAGAAGCCGCCAATCCCATTAACTAACGATGAGCAAGCGTGGCTCCTGCGTGACGATGTGCAGCGAGCCCTCGCCATAATTCGCGCGTCCCTGCGTGGGTCTTCGCGCAAACCGCCCGGTGCGGTCCGCCCCACCGACAATCTCGACCTCGACTTGGGACTCGACTCCATGCAGCGCATCGAATTGCTGACCGCGCTCGAGCAGCAGCTTGCCGGCGACGTGCCCGAGTCCCGCCTGGCCGAAATTTATTCCGTGCGCGATCTCGTCGATACCGTTCTTCAGAGTGCGGGCCGCGGCGAAGGCCACGCCCGAGCGGCAGAACCCGCCTGGTCGACAATCCTGGGCGGGCCCGCAACCGATCCCGGCGTGCTCGCGCTGGCCCGCCACAATATTTTCGCCGAAGTCTTTTTCTTCCTGCTGGGAAAACTGATTTTTCTTTTCTCGCTCGACCGCTTTCACCTCAAAATCGGCGGACTCGAAAATCTCCCCCAAAAAGGCCCCTACCTCCTCTGCTCAAATCATCAAAGCTATCTCGATGCGCCGCTGCTGGCGGCCGCATTGCCGTGGCGTCAATTTCGCGATACCTTTGCCCTCGGCACCAGCGACATTTTCGGCAAAGGATTCATGCGCCGCCTGGCCCGCACCATTCGCGTCGCCGTCCTCGATCCCGACGCCAACCTCGTCCCCGCCATGCGCGCCGGAGCTTATGGCCTCAGCCAGGGACACATTCTGATTCTCTATCCCGAAGGCGAGCGCACCAACGACGGCAACCCCAGGATGTTCCGCAAGGGCGCGGCAATTCTCTCCATCCACACCCAAGCCCCGATGGTTCCCGTCGCCATCGAAGGTTTCTACCAAGCCTGGCCCCGCCACAAAAAGTTTCCCAAATTCACCGCCCTGCAAATGGCGTTCGGCAAGCCGATTCCACCTCCGCCGCTGAGTGAGGCGAGCGAGGCCGCCTATGAACGCCTGACCTCCGAGTTGCAGTCCAGCGTAACCGCAATGTGGCGGGAGTTGAGAGAAAACAATTCGCGCAGGGAAAATTAGCGAGGATTCGCCGTTGCTGTTACTCCGCTCGTGTGGTGACGGGGCTCTGCCCCGTCCAAGCCGAACGCATCTGGCTTCTTCCTGTGGCCACGGCAACTCTGGATTCGCCGTAGCAAGGTCGAAAATCGGATGCGGGATCTATTTCGAATGAGTCGGCGCTTAATGCGACCGCGCCCCTTCAACTCTGTATATCCGCGCTCTTACGCCCCCGCGCCTTTCGCTTCTCCGTCCACGATTTTCTTGAAAGCGTTGACCACGCCCACGTGGTACTTCTGCCCCGCGCCCGCCACAATCTCCTGTTCGGCTTGCTGAGGCGAAAGCGCTTTGCCGTCCTTGCCGCCGATCGATTTCTGGTAGGCATCGGCCACCGCCAGAATGTGCGCCTCGATCGGAACGTTCACCGAACGCGCTCCTTGCTCCCGCACAATTTGCTGCGCAATGATGATCGGAATCACCCGCCGCAGCGAATTTCCCACCGCCTGCGCCCGCGCATCGCCCTTGCGCGGCTTGCGGAAGCTCGCCACCACTTCGTCCCGGCTCATGTCCGCGGCCTTATAGAGAATGTCGTTCGTGATGCCCAGCTTGCTCAGGTCCCGCAGCAGCACCGCCGACCGCAGCAACTCCACGCGGTCCGATCCCAGCCCCATCGCCTCCGCCATTCGTATCGACGCCTCCACCACCCGCTGGTTCTCGCCCACGCCCAGCTTCTCGTTGCTCATCACGTGTTGCAGCACCAGCAACAGCCCGCTGCAACTTTCCCGGATGTCGGTCGTCATCGCCTCCTTGCGCTCATACAGCGTTCCCATCGCGTAGCCCACAACCACCAGGATCCCCGCCCAGATGGCGAAGTTGAACATCCGCTCCCCGGGCAACGTCAGTACCCGGTGCGCCGGCATCGTCTTGTTCACGAAGTCCAGCAGCACCACTAAAAACACGCAGGCAAATGCCGTGAGCGTCGCGTGCCTCCGCCCGAAGTAGTATGCCGAGTACAAAGTCGGCAGAAAGTAAAAGCACAGCGCCATGGGCAGCGACTGCGCGAAGAATTGCACCAGCGCCGCTATCAGCAGCAGCGACAACAGCAGCAAACTTTCCTTGGCGATCTTGCTCATCTTCTTATTTCCAATTTCCCGATCGTCCAACCGTCGTTCACGCGAGCGAGGAAACTCCTCTTGCCATCTTGCAGCACGCGAGTGTCCGAGGAAAGTTACCGGAGTAATGAAGTTTTATTCGAAGGGACACGGCGTTTGGCCAGCGCCGGGTGCCCCACCCTTGTCGCGTTTTTTGCGACAGGGTGGGGATTTTGACTTCCTATCCCTGCCGCACTACCAGCCGTATCAGGCAGAAGGTAGCGCCCGCCATGCACGCCGCCGCCGGAATCGTCACCAGCCACGCCCACACAATTCGCGTCGCCACTCCCCAGCGCACCGCCGACAGCCGGTTCACCGCGCCCACGCCCACGATCGCTCCCGTAATCGTGTGCGTCGTGCTCACCGGAATCCCCGCCAGCGCCGTCGCAAACAGCGTGATCGCTCCGGCGCTCTCCGCGCAAAACCCGCCCACCGGTTTCAGCTTTGTGATCTTCTGCCCCATCGTCTGCACAATGCGCCAGCCGCCGAAATACGTCCCGCCTGCAATCGCCGCATGAGCTGCCAGGATGATGGGCCAGTGCAACCGTCCCCAACTGCCCAGCATGTCTTGCTTGCTCATGAATCCCGCCGTATAGAGCGCGCCCGCCACAATCCCCATCGTCTTTTGCGCGTCGTTGCCGCCGTGTCCCAGGCTGTAGCACGCCGCCGAAAGCAGTTGCAGTTTGCGGAACCACTTGTCCACCTGTTGTGGCGCTTTATTCCGCAGCAGCCAATAAATGGCGACCATGAACCCGAAGCCCATGACCAATCCCATGATGGGCGCGACCACAATAAAGATCAGCGTCTTGGTCCACCCCGCGGCGATGATCACCGAGGGAGCCGAACGCCATCCCGTATGCACCGCCGCATGCATCATGGCCGCACCCGCGTAGCCGCCCATCAACGCGTGCGACGACGATGTCGGCAATCCCCACCACCACGTCAGCAGGTCCCAAACGATCGCCCCAAACAACCCCGCCAGCACCACATACTGATCGACCGCATCCAGCCGGATCATCCCCCGGCCGATCGTGTTGGCTACAGCAGTGCCCAGTAAAAAAGCGGCCAGAAAATTGAACGCCGCCGCCCACACCACCGCCAGCTTCGGCGACAACACCCGCGTCGAAACCACCGTCGCGATGCTGTTCGCCGCATCGTGAAACCCATTGATGAAGTCGAAGATCAGCGCCACCACTACCGTGATCGCCACCAGCACGATTCCCGCGCTCACCTCAATTCGCTCCTTTGTGGCTGTGTCGTTTGCGGCAGTCTCATGGGGATAGGGCCGGCCCTACGCGCTCTTCAGCACGATCGCTTCCAGCACGTTGGCCGCGTCTTCGGCCTTGTCGGTTGCGGTTTCCAGCACTTCGTAGAGTTCTTTCATCTTGATCAACTGGATGGGATCTTTCTCGTTTTCGAACAGCGCTCCAATCGCCTCGCGGCTGACCCGGTCCGCTTCGTCTTCCAGCCGGTTGATTTCGTCGCAGTGCTGCATCACCTTGCCATTTTTCTCCAACAGCGATACCCCGCGTGCCAGCTCTTCGCTCTGCAGCACCAGGATCCCCGCCAGTTCCGCCGCCGCCGCCGTCGGCTGCGAGATTTTATACATCACCAGCCGCGTCGCCGCCGTATTCATGAAGTCCAGTACGTCGTCCAGCGACGACGCCAGATGATGGATGTCCTCGCGATCGAAGGGCGTAATAAAGCTCTGGTTCAGCTTCGTCATGATGGCGTGGATCGCACGGTCGCCCCGATGCTCGATGTCTTGCATCTCTTCGACCCGGATTTCCAGGTCGTGCGGGTCTTCCAGAATGCTGCGCAACAGCCGCGCACCCTCGTTCATGGCGATCGAAAGCTCGGCAAATAATTCGAAAAATTTGGTTTCGCGCGGAAGAAGACGGATCATGTCACCGTTAACTGGTCAAACGTTGAGAACTCGGTACTATCTCATGCCAGCCCCGCCAAACGCAAGGAACCCGGTCACGTGTGTAGATGCCCGGGTGCCCCGCTCCTTGCGTTCTTTGCAAGGGGCGGGTGACGCCACCGGGGGCCCCGCTCCTTTCTGGGGAAAGGAGTTCGCAGTCCTCATCATGGTCGAAGTCAGATCGGATAGATGTTGAGACCGATCCGAAAGTTCCGGCCGGACGATTGGCAACGAGCATGGGATGGACGATGGCAAAACCTTTCCACAAGAGCGAAATGGCGCTCGTTCCCGAGTGCGCCCCGAATTGTGTCTCAAAAGTGCTTAACGCAGCCGGCGACTTCATGGATGTGGTTCAAGCTCTTGTCTTTTGCCGCGACTCCCTCAACCCGCGCTAGTACTGTGACCGTATGATTTGTACCACTTGACCGCCGAGCGTAGCGCCGCCGTCCCGGCGGCTGTCCGGCGGGCGTCCTCGCCCGCCGCGCCGAGGGCGAGACGCCCTCGGGACAGCCGGCAAGATGCCGGCGCTACCCGTTTTCACGCCGTAATCATCATGCGGTCACGGTGCTAGCGCCGGCGCATGCGCAACTTCTTCACCCTTCCGGCTTGAAAATCACCCCTTGGCTGGTGTGGCTGTTCATCACCACGCGGAGCGGCGACGCAAACTGCAAGCGCCGCACGCAGCCTTGCTCTTCCACCGCCGCTTGCTCCGCCAGCCACTCCCAATCGACCGTGCCTTCGCCCGCGTCTGGATTCACCGTGAAGTAACCCACCTGAAACGCCGTCAGGTTCTGGAAGAAATGGCTGCCCTGCGATGGCGTGACGCGAAAATCTCTGAACCCTGCCTCGACAATCGCCCGCGCCCCCGAGATTTCATCCCATTCCACCGGAATCCCCAGCCACGGCTCGGTCGATCCCCAGCGCCCCACCCCGATCAGCAAATACGGCCGGTTCTCCTCATTCAGCCGCCGATTGAACTGCGCCACCGCCTTCGCCACTTCCTGGCTGCGGCTGCGCTCGAAGCGCTGCCCATCGACCACTACCACATCGAAAAGATTCTCGATCCGGCCGTTGCCCAGCACTTTGCCGCTCCGGCACACCAGCCGCTCCGGCTGCACCTCGTCCAACGCCAAGTCCTCGCCGCCGCGCCCCATCGCCAGCGGCCGGATTTGCAGAAAACCGAAATCCGCCGCCACTCCCTCCTGCCGCGCCAATCGCACCGCAAATTCGATCTCCACGGGATTGCCCAGCGCCACCTCGCCCGCTCGCGCCAGCGCCTCGAGAATCTCACCCAGCGGAAAGGTGCCGTGCTTGAGCATCGGGGCAAAGGTCACTAGGCGCGCACCTGCCCGGCTCACTCCATCGTATACGGCGTGGTTGTCCCTCGAATAAGTCGAGGCCAGCGCCTGTAGCGTGCCGTCTTTCTCGGCCGCATCCAGGCTAAACCGTCTCTCGTGCCAATGCCCCGGACGCCCTTCCTCGGCTCCATGCAACTCCAACGCCCAGAATTCCGACTGCGAGTTGGCCAGGATGTCTTCGACCGAGGAAAACTGCACCACGTTCTGCGGATAGCGCGGGCAGAAACTCAAACACTTCCCTCCATCCACCACCGCCCGCCCCAGTCCCAGCGCCACCGCCGCAATCCCATCCTCGAACGCCATGGGCGGCACGGGATAGGAGTTGCGCGAGCGCACCACGCCCGAGAAATCCGGATAAAAACGCTCGCCGTGCGCCGTGCCCACAACCTGCTGCAGAATCACCGCCATTTTTTCCTCTTCCAGACGGTAGGGCGTGGCCCGCACGTACGCCTTCGCATGGCGGCTGAAGGTCGAGGCATAGACGAGCCGGATCGCCTCGCTCAACGCCGCCAGCCGCTCTTCCAAATCGGCCTGCTGGTTGCCCAGCATGAACGTTTCATACACGCCCGTGAATGGCTGGTATTGCGAATCCTCCAGCAGGCTCGACGAGCGCACCGCCAGCGGGTGCTTGACCTCGGCCAAAAACGATTTCAGGTCCTCGTTGAGCGGCTCGGACAGCGGCGTGGCCAGAAACTTCCGCCGGATCTCCGCATCGTCTTCCGAACGCAAGGCAAAGTCGAGCAGGTTGTTCTCGGCCAGAAATTGATCGAACACGTCCGTCGCCAGCACCACCGCCGATGGCACCGCGATGCGCACGCCGGGAAAGCGCCGCGTAATGCGGTTCTTGCGCAAAAGGTGGCGCACGAACGCCAAGCCTCGCGCCTTGCCTCCCAGCGACCCCGAGCCGATCCGCAAAAAACTCGATTCCGAAGACTTGAACGTGTCGGCCCGGAAGTCGCCGATCAGCACCTCGTTCTGTTCCCGCCGATACTCGTGGATCGACTCGATCAGATCGCGCCGCATCGCTTCCGGGCTTTCAAAATCCGAAACTTTTCGCGGCCGTAGCTTCGCCGCCAGCGCAAACTCCGTGCGCGCCATCAGCCAATGCGAAAAATGGTTGCTCTGCGAATGAAAGACAACGCTTTCCACCGGCACCGTCCGCAGTTGCTCTTCCAGCGCATTCAAGTCTTTCGCCCGCCCCACTTCGCTCGCATCCGGCAGCCGGAACACAAAGTCGCCAAACCCGAACTGCTCGGTCAAGATGCGCCGCAAGTCCCGCAGCAGCGTGGGCGAACGTTTACGCAAAAACGAATACCCCGCGGCATACGCCCGCGGCCGGAACGCGGCGCGGCTGGTTTGCAACACCACCGGCACATCCGGCACCATCCCCTTCACCATACGCGCCAGCTCAAAGCCCGCCTCGGGATTCAGTTCCCCTTCCCAGGGAAACTCCACATCCGATACCACGCCAAACAGATAATCGCGGTACTCCTCGACCAGCCGCGCCGCCTCTTCAAAGTTCGAACTCAACAGAATTCTCGGCCGCGCCTGCATGCGCACCAGCTTGTGCGCCACATTGATGCCTTCCTGGATCACCCGTTTCGACTGTTTGATCAGCTCCGTATAAATCACTGGCAGAAACGCCGAGTAATAGCGGATGTTGTCTTCCACCACCAGCAGCACCGGCACGCCGATGGCCCGCGTGTCGTGCATGACGTTGCGTTTGTCCTCGATATACTTGACCATCGCGATCAAGATGCGCGCGTTGCCCTGCCACAGAAAAATCCGTTCGATCCCCGTCACCGGGTTCCGCGCCACGAAATTCTTGATCTCGCGATAGTCGTAGGCCAGCACCAGCACCGGAACGTCCAGCCCCGCCCGCTCGACCTCGCGCGCCAACTGCGCCGCGTCCGTGTCGCCGACCGCGAGATTGGTGACGATCAGGTTGAACTGCGGTTGCGTGCGCGCCATCTCAACCGCTTCCGCGCAGCTCGAAACGTGCGCAATCCCCGGAATCTGCCGCAGATTCAGCTCCAGCGATTCGTCGATCAGCAGCTCGTTCAGCCGTCCGTCTTCGCGCAGGATGAAGGAATCGTAAAGACTCGAGACCAGAAGAATGTTCTGCACCTTGAAGGGCATTAAATTCTCGAACCCTTCAAAGCGCTCTTCCGCGTCCGTAATAGGCTGGGCGATTTCGCGTACGCTCATGCAACTATCCTAGTTCAACTTCACTCGAGCAAGAATATGCGAATCGCAACGCACCCGCACCATGGCATAAGGCCAGTCCCCACCGCGCCTCTCGTCGCCCGCTCCAGCCGCCTATTCGCGCAAGCAGCATGGCCTCACCCGCACTGTTTGCACTTGCGGATATCTCCTTCGTTCCTATATACAATATAAATTCATGCTTTCTTGGGCCTGGGCGCGAAGTCCAAACTCCTCGCCAGTTTCCAAGTGCAGCATCATAAAAGCAAGAGTGAGTCTCATCGATCGGGTTTGGGTAGGGCACGGCTTTAGCCGTGCCGCTCAAGACCAACAAAAATGCGGGCTTTAGCCCCTGAGGGCCCCGCCTTTCGAACTGAAATGTGTATGTGAAACGCACTCTAGGTAGGAGGACCCCTGCTAACGTCCGCCAAAGAAACATCTCAGCCAGAACTCGATCGCCAGTCGGCCTCCGCGATTCCTCGCCGTTCCCTCACTTCCGAGGTCGCCGACCGCCTGCGCGATCGGATCATCCGTGGAGAAATCCCCGAAGGCGCGCAACTCCGTCAGGATGCCATCGCCCTCCAGTTTGGTGTGAGCCGCATTCCCGTCCGTGAAGCTCTCCGCCAGCTCGACGCCGAGGGCCTCATCAGCATCGTTCCCAATCGCGGCGCTGTCGTCCCCGCCCTCTCGCCCGGCGATGTCGAGGAACTCTTCGAATTGCGCGCACTGCTCGAACCGGAACTTCTCAAACTTTCCATCCCGCACCTCACCCCGCAGGATTTTTCGGAAGCGGAAAAGATCTTGAGCAAGTTCGAAGGCGAACTCCGGCACGACGATCGCGTGGCCAACTGGGGACAGCTCAACTCCCAATTCCACTCCATCCTATATTCCCGGGCCGGCCGCTCTTATATCATGGGAATTTTGCGCAATGTTAACAACAGCGGCGAGCGATACACGCGCCTTCAGCTCTACCTTACCCACGGCATTAAGCGCGCCAACCGGGAACACCACACCATGCTCGACCTCTGCCGCAAGCGCGATATCTCCTCGGCCTGCAAGCTACTGCGCCAGCATATCCTGCACGCCAGTCAATCCCTGAAGCAGGAATTGCAAGGCCGCCGCGACGCCGCAGCAAAGGCTGGAACTGAAAGTTGAAGAATGAAGACTAAAAACTGATGACTGAAAACTGATGACTGAAAACTGAAAGCTGCCCCCTACGGCATCCGCGTCAGCCCCGGCAGCGTTTTCACCAGGTCGTTATAGATCACCATCACCGCAAAGATCACTAGAAACACAAACGCCGCCTGATAGATTCGTTCCTTGATGGGCAGGCTGATTTCCTTCTGCATCAGGCCCTCGATAAACAGCAGCAGAATCACGCCGCCATCCAATATCGGTATCGGCAGCAGGTTCATGATCCCCAGGTTCAAGCTGATAGCGGCCGTAATCAACAGCAGCGGCGTCCAGCCCTTTTCCCGCGCCGCCTCGCCCACCGCGCTCCCTATGCCGATCGGCCCATCCACCCCACGCATCGACACTTTCCGCCGCACCATCTTTTGCAGCAACTCCAAAATCAGAAACGAACTCTTCTTGTTATCCGACAAAGACCGTTGCAGCGCCTCCGAAAAATTCAGCTTCACCACTTTCGTCGGAATGCTCCTGCCGATACCAATCCGATACGCCGGTTCCTGCCCCGACGCTCCCGGCACCAGCGCCGGTCTCACCGTAAAGCTCCGCTTCTCTCCGTTGCGCAGTACCACCAGTTCCAGCGGCTGCTCCTTGGTTCGGTTCAACAGTTGCACCAGCGCCGCCAGCGCCGGAATTTCCTGCCCATTCGCCGTCAAGATCTGGTCGCCTACCTTCAGTCCCGCCTTGTCCGCCGGCATCCCGCGTTCCACCATGGTCAGCGTCACGCTCGACTCTACCGGCGACCAACCCACCGACCCATATTCGTTCGGCCCGAACGGCTCCGGCACCAGCACCTTCTCCATCACCTTGCCATCGCGCTCTATGCCAAACCGCAATGGCTGATTCGGACTCAGCATCTCCTTCGCTTCCAGTTGCTCCCAATTCGGGTTCTCAACGTCTTCCACCCGCACAATCTTGTCGCCCCTCTGAATCCCCGCTCTTTCCGCCGGTGTATTCGGGCTCACCCATCCCACCACCGTCGGCTCATCCAGCACGGCGGGATATTCGTAGTGCGCCATGTAGACACCCGTCAGCAGCGCCACTGCCAGCGCCACGTTCATCGCCGGTCCCGCCAGCGCGATCAGAAATCGCTGCCACCGCGGATGCGACAGAAACTCTCCCGCATCGCCCGTGCGCTCGTCCATCGGGTTTTCGCCCGACATCTTCACGTACCCGCCCAGCGGAATCGCGCTGATGCGATAGTCCGTATCGCCTTTCGTAAAGCCCAGCAGACGCTTGCCGAAGCCGATGGAAAACACTTCCACCCGCACCCTAAAAAATTTGGCCACGGCGAAGTGCCCGAATTCATGGACCAAAATCATGAACCCGAGCACGATTCCCATGACGAAGATGGTATGAAGGACAGACAGAATCCACAGCATAATTCTCAGATTACTCCATTGTTCCTGTTATGAAATCGCCCCGATGGGCTGGCCCTTTCGGCGCCGTGCCTTCACCATTTCTCTTGCCATTACGCGCGCTTCGCTATCCAGCTTGAGCACCTTCTCTATAGATTCCAAACGTCCGGCTGGAGTTGCAGCCATTGTTTCTTCGATGATCCGCGGAATGTCCTCGAATCCGATCTGCTCCTCCAGAAACGCAGCCACCGCGACTTCGTCGGCGGCGTTCAGCGCGATCGTCTTAGTTCCCGCGCCTCCCGCACCGCCCGCTTCGCCAGCAAAACTTTCGCCAGCCAAACTTTCATACGCCAACCGCAGACAAGGAAATTTGGCCATATCCGGTGGGCAAAAATCCAGATGCCGTAAGTCACTTACCGAAAAGCGCAATTCCGAAGTGATCCGCTCCGGATACGTCAGCGCATACAAAATCGGCAAACGCATGTCGGTTACGGAAATCTGTGCAAGTAGGCTGCCATCCACGAATTCGACCATGGAATGGATCGTAGATTGCGGATGCACAACGACTTGCACCCGCTCGGGCGCCACGTTAAACAGCCGGCAAGCCTCGATCACCTCAAACCCCTTGTTCATCAAGGTTGCCGAGTCGATGGTGATTCTCTTTCCCATTTTCCACGTCGGATGATTGAGCGCCTGTTCGACCGTGATGCCGGCAAACTCCGATTTCGGCGTCTTCAAAAACGGCCCGCCCGAAGCCGTCAGCCAGACCCGCTCGACTTCATCCATCCGTCCGCCGCGCAGGCACTGATGAACGGCGTTATGTTCGCTGTCGATCGGCAGCAGCAGCTTGCCCTGCCTGCGCGCCTCGGCCGTAATCAACTCGCCCGCCACCACCAGGCATTCTTTGTTGGCCAAGCCAACGGATTTTCCCGCGCACACCGCTTCGTAGGTCGCCTCCAGCCCAGCGACGCCCACGATCGCGCTCACCACAAAATCCACTTCGGGATGCGTCGCCACCCGCACCGTGCCCGCCGCGCCGTGCACCACTTCGATCTCGAAAAGTCCCGCGCCGCGCAGTCTGGCGCGCACCGCCTCGGCGTCCTGCTCCTTGGCCAGCGAGACGACTAGCGGCTTCCACCGCACCGCCTGCTCGAACGCCAACTCGGCATTATTGCCGGCGGCCAATGCGGCCACCTGAAAGCGGCCGGGATAGCTCTCGGCCACGCTCATTGTGCTGCGCCCGATCGACCCCGTAGAACCCAGTATGGCGATGCGTTTCATGGCGTCACGCAGAACTTCTATTGTACGGGATGGGGGAACTCGAAATTCAGCAACGGGATTAAATATCACTCTACTCAGGTGCTACCCGTTTACAGGAGAGAGCCTTGCACATCGGCCGGGTTTGCTTTCTTGCGATATCCGACTGTGGGATCCATCAGCGGCAGATGCGGTTTCTTCCCTTTGAGAATGTCTTCAACTGTCATTATTTGAACGAGGGGATATCGGTTTCCGTGCATTTCGACCGTTCCCGCCGACGCCGCATCTGCCTTCATTCCCACTGTTGGTAGATTGAGAACGACCAGCACGCCGAATCCCAGCGATGACGCTTGCTCCCGCTTGGCCACAGCCATCAGTGAGCGAACGTCGTCAGCCCTCAGCTTCCCGCTCTTGACCGAAATCACCGCGAATTTGGCGGTTTTTCCATCGGGCTTGAAAGGTATCCGACCGTCAATGCCTTTGTCCGCGCCCCATTTGTCATTGGGTATCCCATCCATCCTCGATACAGCCCAAATCTCGAAGCCCTTTCTGTCCTGCTCTGCCATCATGCGAGCACCTTCAATCGTCGTCGGCAGTCCGTCAATCTCATAATCGGTGCCCACTTTAAGATGTGGAAAGGCCCCTTCGAGCCGCTGTCGCCGAATCAGTTCAATGGCGAAGGGCGAAATATCGATACCAATCCACCGGCGCGCGAGTATCTGCGCCGCCGCGACTGTTGTGCCGCATCCGCAGAAGGGGTCTAACACAAGTTCACCGGGCCGACTGGAAGCGTTGATGATGTGCTTCAAGACTCCTAGGGGCTTTTGGGTCGGATAGCCTAGCCGTTCCGCATCTTGCGGACTCAGCCAACGCACATCGGCGTCTATGCCGTCAGTTGTCGCGAACACAGTGCCCTCTGTGTAGGGCTGAAAAGCCCAAATATCAGGCGCCGCCGGGCCGTCGTCCGGCGTAATCGTCCGTTCGTACATGGGCCAAGCATCGCCTTGAGTGATCGTAATGAAGTCCTTTTCCAAGAGCAGGTCGAGCTTTTGATGTTGCGTGAGTCCCGTGGGGTCGATACCTACTTCTTCCCATATCTTGCCCGGCACTGCCCAATGCCGGCCTTTGGCGGTCGGGTCAAAACCACGCCACGCCTGGCCGGATTCGCCTCCTCGGGTGCCTGAGCCGGTCAATACATTCCCGTAATAGTTGGTTTTGTAGACGCCGTTTTCGTCGGCAATGAAATTGTCTTTTACGTGCCCGAGCATGTAGGGGCGACGGGGGTTGTTCCATGTGTACTCGTTGCTCTTCGTGTAAAACAACAGGACATCGTGGATCGGCGCCCATCGCTTCATCTTGTTATGCGAACCTGTTCTACGCCAGACGATTTCGCTGCGAAAGTTGATGGGCGAAAACACTGCGTCCATTAGCATTTTCAGGTAGTGGCTGGCCGTTGGGTCGCAATGTAAGTACACGGACCCGGTCGGCTTCAAGACCCGGTGAATCTCAATCATGCGGATAGCCATGTTGACCAGATACGCCAACATTGGGGTCCGTTGTAGACCGGCGTAAAGAGCGTTGACAAAATTTACCAAAGTGAAATTCGACACATTTTGAAGTTCGTCATAGGTCGCTTGCGCCGCAGCGTCCCACGTCCATGTGTCTTTGAAGGCCGTGACTTGCGCTTCGTCGGCCTTGAGCCCGTCGGCCTTGAAAAGCACGTTGTAGTTGAGATCCGACTTAAATGGCGGATCGAGGTACACGAGATCGACGGATTCGCTGGCGATTCTCTCCCGCATGATCGGCAGATTGTCGCCATAGAGTAGACTATTCATTCGCTACACCACGATATCCCTGTTCACCTGACTTTAACCTGCCTTAATTTACCAGACCTGTCGCTTGCGTGTATGGAGTTAGGTAGAACTTCTATTGTACGGGATGGATGCGCAGTTCGAATCTCAACTACAGTCTTTGGGAAGAGCACGACTTCACAGCCTGCGCTGGTTCAATTTCATTTGTAGGATTTCGTCGGCAGCAGGAATTGCAGTCCGAAATAACCGACAAAGTAAGACTGATTGGGCCGCGTAGCTTCCAGGCTGCGTCCAGCCATGAACAGCAGAATCACCGGCCGATGGATCTTGTAGCGACCGCCCAATCCAATCGTCGGTTGGCTTGCGGATGGATGGAAGGTTCCTTGGGCGTAGAGTTCCATGTCCATTTCGCATTTGGGAGTGAAATCGTGGCCCACGACGAGTCCGGTGATCCAGCCGTCCGGCCCTTTGTGAACAAACTGATAGCCAATTTCGTAATCCACGGCAACAGGGCCAAATTTCCTGGAGAATTCAAACGGCAGCAGGAATGCTTCGCTCGCGGGCGTGATGCCGCGCCGCACGGCGTCATCGGGATTGTTGACGAAAATCTGCGGAAAAACCGAAATATTGAGGCCCGATTCTCCCGCGTCGTAGAAACGCCATTTGACGCCGAAATTGGATTGACCCAGACCAAATTTAGTCTCCCATTGAGTCGCCGATTCTGTCGCTGACGCCGGAGTTTGGACGCGCAGCCAGGCGTTTTCGTAAGTCAGTTGAATGCGATCGCCCACCCCGAAATTGATGTCGAGGTCCGGCGTGTGCGAGACGGACTGATTGCTATACAAGAACGGCATGTAGCCGAGATTGATTTCCCAATTGAGATGTCCTGGCGTTCCCGGATCGTTGGTGTAGTACGGAGGACCGCCTTGGGCATGTGCCAAGGTGCCACGAAAGATCGCACACAGGAATAGAAAAGGCACTGCCGCAACCAGCACACGTCGACAGCGCCATGCGATAGAGATGGGGCTCCGCATGAATCTTGAATTCTCTCGCAGACAGCCCCTAAAGGGAAAGTCGGACGCCCCACTCATCGCGCATTTTGCAATGAGTGGGCGTCCGCGCCGTCCCATCTTCCGCCGGACCGAGCCGGAGCAGTGGCGGCGGAGCCGCGGGGCGGACAAGAGTGTCCGCCCCACACGAGCAATTCGCTTACTCCGAGGTGATTCGCATCCCGTAGAACGACCGGTAGACGAAAGAGACCGAGACCGCGAAGAAGAAGAGCGCCAGGATGTGCGTAAACCTGGGGCCATGGCTGTTGGCCAGCGAGACGGCCAGTTCGACCGCCAACAGTCCGAACAGCGTGGTGAACTTGATGACCGGATTCATGGCCACCGAAGACGTGTCCTTAAAAGGATCGCCCACCGTATCGCCGATCACCGTGGCGTCGTGCAACGGCGTGCCTTTCTGCTTGAGTTTGGTTTCGACAATCTTCTTGGCGTTGTCCCACGCGGCGCCCGCGTTGGCCATGAAGATTGCCTGGTAGAGACCGAAGATCGCAATCGAGATCAGATAGCCGATAAAGAAGAACGGTTCCACGAAGGCAAACGTCAGGGTCCCGAAGAAGACCGCGACAAATATGTTGAACATGCCCTTCTGCGCGTACTTGGTGCAGATCTCGACCACTTTTTTGCTGTCGGTGACCGATGCCTTCTCCGCGCCCTCGAGATGGATGTTGGCCTTGATGAACTCCACCGCGCGATAAGCGCCTGTGGTCACGGCCTGCATGGATGCGCCGGTGAACCAATAAATCATCGCGCCGCCGGTAATCAGGCCGAGGAAGAAGGGAGCGTGCAGCAACGAGAGCTTGGCCACGTTCGCGGTCAGGCCATGGGTGAGGGCCATGATGATGGAGAAGATCATAGTGGTGGCGCCGACGACGGCCGTTCCAATCAGCACGGGTTTTGAAGTTGCCTTGAAGGTATTGCCCGCGCCGTCGTTCTCTTCGAGTAAATCCTTGGCGCGCTCGAAGTTCACGTCGACGTTGAAATCCTTTTTGATTTCCGCTTTGACGTTGGGGACAGCCTCGATCATCGACAGCTCGTAGACGGACTGCGCGTTGTCGGTAACCGGGCCGTAGGAATCGACCGCAATGGTGACCGGGCCCATTCCGAGGAAGCCAAAGGCGACCAAGCCAAAGGCAAAAACTGGCGCGGCAATCATGGTAGCGGCAACAGCCAAGCCCATTCCGCTAAAGAAGTAAGCGATGGACATCAGGCCGACCATGGCCAGCCCGAGCCAATATGCGGAGAAATTACCGGCAACCAAGCCGGAGAGAATGCCGAGCGATGCGCCGCCTTCTTTGGCCGAGGTCACAACTTCGTTGACATGACGCGACTCCACGGAGGTGAAGGACTTGACGAGTTCGGGAATGAGCGCACCGGCGAGAGTTCCGCAGGAGATGATGGAAGCCAGCTTCCACCACTGCGTCGTGTCGCCGCCCAAGTCGGGGATGATGTAACGGGAAACGATGTAGGTGAAAACGATCGAAACAATCGACGTGATCCAGACCAGCGAAGTCAGCGGCGTTTCAAAATTCATTTTGTCCGCGTGGCCGAAGCGGGCCTTGGCGATTGCGCCATTGATGAAGTATGCCAACGCGCTGGAGATCAGCATCATGATGCGCATCACGAAAATCCACACCAGCAACTGCACCTGGATCGCCGGATCTTTCACGCCCAGTAGAATAAAGGTAATCAGCGCGACGCCGGTCACGCCGTAAGTCTCGAAGCCGTCGGCCGACGGGCCCACCGAGTCGCCGGCATTGTCGCCGGTGCAATCGGCAATCACGCCGGGGTTGCGGGCATCGTCTTCTTTAATCTTGAAGACGATCTTCATCAAGTCGCTGCCGATGTCGGCAATCTTGGTGAAGATGCCACCCGCGATACGCAGCGCCGCCGCGCCCAGCGATTCGCCGATGGCGAATCCGATGAAGCACGGACCGGCATAGTCGCCGGGCACAAAGAGCAGAATGAAGAGCATGATCAGCAGTTCCACCGAAATCAGCATCATGCCGATCGACATTCCAGCTTCCAGCGGAATCCGATAAACCGGATACGGCTTGCCGGGGAGAGAAGCGAAGGCGGTGCGCGAATTTGCGAACGTATTGACGCGAATGCCAAACCACGCCACGCCGTAGCTGCCCGCGATTCCCACCAAGCTGAACGCCAGGATGATCAAAACGCGCGGAATCTCGAAGTGCCGCAGCACGCCAAAATACACGGCGATAATGGTCGCGATAAAGACCCACAGCAGCATCAGGAACTTGCCCTGCGTGACCAGGTAGGTCTTGCAGGTTTCGTAAATCAGTTCCGAAATTTCGCGCATGGCGCGGTGCACGGGCAGGTTCTTCAGGCGCATGTAAATGGTCATGCCGAAACCGAGACCTAAGACGCAGAACAGCAGCCCGATCATCAGCAGGCGATGCCCATTCACACCGAGGAACGAAACCGTGGAAAGGTCGGGCAGTTTCAAGGCCGCCTCGCCGCCCGCTTCTGTCGTTGCAGTTTGGGCGGCGGGTTGCGCCAGCGCGCAGCCGGCGGTCAGTAGCAGCAGGGTGCCAAGCGTTGCCGAAGCTTTCGCAAAGCGGCACGCCGCGGACATAAGACTCGCGGTATAAGTGCTCATCAAATCCTCCTAACGATCTTATTCAGGAATTACAACGTGTAATTTTCTCCGGCGCGTCCACCGCCCGCTGGAAGATTCCATCCGCCACCAGTGCGGCCATCGCTAGAGTTCTAAAAACGCTCCGAAGACGTTCCGAGCGCTCTACGCCGCCAGACATAACAACAAAGAAGTGCCGATTTGGCCGCGCCGGAACACTTATGCCTCGGGCAACTAGCCCAAGGATCGAGCTACGCACCTCAACCCAAAGCACTTGTTTATAGCATCTTGCCGGAAGTTGGGTCAATGATGGCCATCACACGGAGTTGGGTCGGTTTTTTTAAGTTGGCTAATGACGATGGCAGGAAGGGCGCGGCAGCGGGTCGGGTCCGCATGGATTTCGTCGCAGGCTGCGAGCTGCGAGCGATCGCTTCGCCTTCGGCTGCTGCACGGAGATCGAAGCGGGGCGCCCGAAGCAGCGGCGCTTCCTGAATCGAGCCGCTTTCGTATAATTGACAAACTGTTATGCCAGCCTCCCTCGACACGATTGTCGCGGCCACTCGCCAGCGCATATCGTTAAGCCGGCGAAGCTCCGATCCGCGCGCCCTAGATCGCGCCGCCGCCGCGCACACTCCGCGCGGATTTCGGAACGCGTTGCGCCGGGCCGCGCAAGACGGAATCGCGGTGATTGCCGAACTGAAAAAGGCCTCGCCTTCAAAAGGCCTGATACGCGACGACTTCCGGCCCTCCGAACTCGCGCAGGAACTCGAGCGCGCGGGCGCCGCCGCGCTCTCGGTGTTGACCGACGAACAATTTTTTCAGGGCTCGCTCGACGATCTGCGCCAGGCCTCGTCCAGCGTTTCCCTTCCCTGCCTGCGCAAGGATTTCATCGTCGATGAATTCCAGATCGTCGAAGCCCGCGCAAATTGCGCCGACGCGGTCCTGCTGATTGTCGCCGCGCTCGATCAAAAAGAGTTGGTATCGCTGGCCGGGATCGCACGCTCTTACAGCCTCGACGTTTTGTGCGAAGCCCATGACGAGCAAGAATTGCAACGGGTTATTGATGCCGGCTGCGACCTGATCGGCGTCAACAGCCGCAATCTGCGCACCTTCGAAGTCGATCTAGAAACCGCATTCCGGCTGGTGGATAAGATACCTGCCACATGCGTCCGCGTCGCCGAGAGCGGGATACAATCCGGCACGGACATCGCTCGCCTGCGGTCCGCCGGCTACGAAGCGTTCCTGATCGGCGAATCGCTGATGAAAGCGAAACGCCCTGGCGATACACTAACGAAGCTAATAAAAACAGCGGACAGTTGCCGGTTGCCAGTTGCCCGTGAGTAGTAAACGGGTGGTCGCGATTGGTAGATGATTGGGTTTGTGTTTCCACTGGCAACTGGCAACCGGGAACTTACAACTGCTCTTATGACTTGGATCAAGATCTGCGGAATCACGGGCCTCGACGACGCGCTCGCCGCGAGTGACGCGGGCGCGAACGCTTTGGGCTTCATCTTCTATCCGAAGAGCCCGCGCCGCGTCACTGTGGAAACCGCGCGCGCCATCGCCGCCAAGCTGCCGCCGCGGATCGATAAGGTTGGCATCTTCGTCAACGAGACTGTGGAACAAGTGCGCGACACTGCCATAGAAGTCGGTCTCACAGCCGTGCAACTGCACGGCGAGGAGAGCACGGAATTCAGCCGCGCACTCTTCCAGGCCCTCGCCAACGGAAGCGTCCGCCCGATAATTTTCCGCACCTGTCCCGCAAGGATTTTCGACGCGCCCGCCGAGCAATCTATTGGATGGGACCCGGTCGGGGGGGGACTGGTAGAACCTGACGAAGCTTACAAGGGGAAACGAGTATTCAAGTTCCACGTTGCCAGAAACGGCGACCTCTTTCTCGAAACCCACGGCTTCCGTCCCGGCGTGATTGCGGGCGTGCTGATCGATTCCTCGTCCGCCGAAGATCGCGGCGGCACGGGGCGCACTTTCGACTGGGAGCGCGTCCAGCCCTGGGCCGGAATTATCAACAGCATCAGCAAGCTGATCGTTGCCGGCGGCTTGCGTCCCGGCAATGTGCAGGAAGCGATCCACCTCCTCCATCCTTGGGGCGTGGACGTTTCCTCCGGCGTTGAATTTGAACCCGGCAAAAAAGATCCCAGAAAAATCCGCGCCTTCGTTAAAGCTGTGCGGGCCATGGAAGAGGCAAATTGAAAATGGCAACCGCAACGACAGTCAGTCCAAAATCGCGCAAGAACGTTGGTGCCCCAGAGCCTGCCCTGAGCTTGTCGAAGGGTTCGCGCCCGTCTTTTGGGCGCGCACCTGGGCGAGGTACCGCAAATTCCCCCGGCCGTTTTGGCGTTTACGGCGGACGCTACGTTCCGGAAACGCTGATGGCCGCGCTCGACGAACTGGAACGCGCATACGAAAAAGCCAAGCGCGATCCGAAATTCCGGCAACGCCTCGACCAACTGCTGAAGACGTACGCTGGGCGCCCTACGCCTCTCTTCTTCGCTCGCCGCCTGACCGCAAAACTCGGCGGCGCGAAAATCTATCTCAAGCGCGAAGACCTGCTCCACACCGGCGCGCACAAAATCAACAACTGCCTCGGCCAGGGCTTGCTCGTCGAACGCATGGGCAAGCACCGCGTCATCGCCGAAACCGGCGCCGGTCAGCACGGCGTCGCCACGGCTACGGTTTGCGCCCTGCTCGGCTTCGAGTGCGTCGTCTACATGGGCACCGAAGACATGCGCCGCCAGGAACTCAACGTCTTTCGCATGAGGCTGCTCGGCGCAGAAGTCCGCGGCGTCGATTCCGGCTCGCGCACCTTAAAAGATGCCATCAACGAAGCCATGCGCGACTGGGTCACCAACGTCGGCACCACGCATTACCTGCTCGGCAGCGTGCTCGGAGCGCATCCTTATCCGACCATGGTGCGCGACTTCCACCGCGTCATTGGACGCGAAGTTCGCGCGCAAATCCTAAAAGCCGAAGGCAAACTTCCGAACGCGATCATCGCCTGCGTCGGCGGAGGGTCAAACTCCATCGGCATCTTCTACGATTTTCTGAAAGACAAGAAAGTCCAGCTTATCGGTGTCGAAGCCGGAGGACGCGGCGAGGCGCTAGGAGACCACGCAGCCCGCTTCCGCGGCGGCTCGCCCGGCGTCTTACAAGGCACTTACTCCTACGTATTGCAAGATAAGTCCGGCCAAATCGCACTTACACATTCCGTCTCCGCCGGTCTCGACTATCCCTCGATCGGGCCTGAACACGCTGAGTTGCATGATACGGGTCGCGCCGAATACGTGCCCGCCTCCGACGCCGAAGCCCTGGAGGCCACCACGCTGCTCGCCCGAACCGAAGGCATCATCCCCGCGCTAGAATCCGCCCACGCCGTCGCCGAAGTCATCAAGCGCGCTCCGAAAATGAAAAAGTCGGAAATTGTGATCGTGAACATTTCCGGGCGCGGGGACAAAGACGTAGGAATTTTGCGGGAGAACTTGAAGTTGGATTAGCGGGTGCCCCACTCATTCGCGCCCCACTCATTCGCGTTCTGTGCGAATTAGTGGGTAATCCGAACTGTATTCAACATTTTAGATGTCGGTCGTTGTGGAACTTTTGCACACTCATCGCAAAGTACGCGATGAGTGGGACGCCCGGCCGAAGAGCGAGGGCAAATGCTAGATCGCTGGAACAAGCGCATGTACGCCCTCATTTGCAAGAATCAGCAGTTGATCCTCACTGCGATTGAGAAAGACAAGGGTGTACCGGCGTACGAATTGCTGGTTTCAAACATCGGACGGGCCAACGACCCGCAATATCAAGATAAATACAAAGACTTCTGGATGATGAAAAGGGCGCACTTAGGCAGCAGCTTTGATCGGGCATACTTCAGTGCTCTGAACCCAAATCAGCCGATGCCTTCCCTACGCAACCTTTGCCAAGTGCTGTATCAGTTTCCCCGGCTGCGCGGGGATCAAGCTCTGCAATTCTCGTTTGCTACAAAACTCCGTCACATGTTGAATCGCCAGTTGCCAATTTACGATGACCGTGTTGCCAGTTTCTATCTTTTCCAGGCGCCTCCGGCCCTATGGTGTAAATCTGTCCTCTCAGCCAATCTACGATTGAGGCAGAGAATCAACGGACTCATCGTCTTTCATAACTTCTTAATCCACGAGTACCGTGTAGTTAGTAGCGGGGTCTTGGCGGGCGCAATTGCAGCCTTTAGGCAGCGGTTCAACGATCCTCGACAACACACGGACGTGAAAATCATCGATTGGCTTATTTACGAGTTCGTGCGGTTGGCGAATCAAGGAAAGATCGCATGGTAGAGGATGGGCGGCTGGCCCAGCCCAAATCATTCAATATTATCCACGAGGGTGCCCCGTCCAAGCTCCGCTTGGGCGGGGATTTTCGTCACGCACGAACCAGATCGCGCCGTTCAAGCCTGGGCAGCGCCTGGATGGATTTCCCCGCCTTCTTCTGGGCGAGCCGCAGTTCGTAGAGGCTCTGGAGATTCAGCCAAAATTCCGCGCTCGTACCAAAAAAATGAGCGAGGCGCAGGGCGGTGTCGCCGGTGATAGCGCGAGTTCCGTTCAAAATTTGCGTAACCCGATTGGTCGGAACATTGATCTTACGCGCCAGCTCAGCCGCGCTCATATCGAGCGCTTCGAGCTCTTCGGCCAAGTGTTCGCCGGGATGGATAGCGGTCAATGCCATATCGATGCTCCTGGTGATAGTCACCTTTGTATAGGCAATTGTCAACGGGGCAATCCTCCACTTCTGCGGTCCGTCCTGTACAATCTACAATTCCCTCATGCCCTTTCACTTCGATAACAAGCCGTCGCTCATCGTCTACGTGACCTGCGGCGACCCCGATCTCGCCACCACGCGCGAAGTTATCCTTGCGGCCATTGACGCGGGTGCGAGCGGGATTGAGCTTGGTGTCCCCTTCAGCGATCCTCTTGCCGATGGCCCGGTCATCCAGCGCGCCAGCGAGCGTGCGCTTAAACACGGAACATCGCTACAGGACGTGCTCACGCTCGCCGCCGAAATCCGCGAACATTCGCAATCCGTCGGCCTGGTGATTTTCTCCTACCTCAATCCCATCTTGCGCATGGGCTTGGCAAAGTTCTGCCAAGTGGCGCGGCTGGCCGGGATTGACGGAACTCTCATCACCGACCTGCCCATCGAAGAATCGGCCGAGTATCTGCGCGAGGCCCGCAAGAATGGCCTGGCAACAATTTTTCTTGCCGCGCCCACTTCAACCGATCAGCGTTTGAAATCAATCGCTAAAGTTTCCACCGGATTTATTTACGCGATCTCCCGCACCGGCGTCACCGGCGCGCGCCAGCAGATGACCGGAGACGCGCAATCCCTGGTCAAGCGCATCCGCCGTTTCACCAAGCTTCCCATTGCCGTCGGTTTCGGAATCTCAACCCCGGCGCAATTCGCCGCCGTCGGAAAATTCGCCGAAGGCGCAGTCGTAGGCAGCGCCATCGTCCACGCCATCGAACAAAACCCCGGACGAGAAGCCGCAACTGTGGCAGAATTTGTAAGGCAGCTTTTCGCCGTTCGCTGATCGCTATTCGCGGTCGGCCTTTGCCGAAACAGACGAGACTGTTTCTTGAGCGCATCGTCGATTAGGCGTGGCCTTTGGATTTCGGCGAGCGTGCCAAAAGCGAACAGCGAATAGCAATCAGCCAGCAGCGACTATGGACATTTCCGATTGGCGCAAGAAAGTCGACGACCTGGACCGCAAGCTGGCGGCCCTGCTCAACCAGCGCGCGGCCGCGGTCGTCGAAATTGGACGATTGAAGGGCCATACCAGCCTGCCCATTCACGAACCCGACCGTGAGGGCGAGGTCATCGCCAATGTGCAGCGCAGCAACACCGGACCGTTGGCCAACCACGATCTCGCAAGGATCTTCGAGCGAATCATCGAAGTCATGTGCAGCATCCAGAAGCACGAAATCGTTCCCGGCGACCAGGCCGGCGCGCCCGGTACGAAGACCGATTCGCAAGTGAGCGAACCGCCAGCTTCCAAATAAAAATGGCCTTCAAACAAGTCACCATCGTCGGCACCGGCTTGATCGGAGGCTCGCTGGGCCTCGCGCTGAAGAAGCGCCATCTCGCCAGACGCATCGTCGGGTGCGACCGCGCTCCAGTATTGGAACGGGCCCACGACTGCGGCGTCATCGAAGCGGGAATCGTCAATCCCGCCGATGCCGTGCGCGGCAGCGATCTCGTCGTGCTGGCAACGCCGGTTCTGCCAATTCTCGACCTGATCGACCGGCTCGGCCCCGTCATGCCCTCCAAAACGCTGGTCGCCGACGTGGGCAGCACGAAGGCGCAAATTGTGGAGCGCGCCGCGAAGTCGTTCGGGCGTAACGCCGGTCATAAGTTCCTCGCCGGACATCCCATGGCGGGCAAAGAAGTCTCCGGCGTGGAATCTGCCGATGCCGATCTGTTCGAAGGCACCGCATGGCTTTTCACGCCGCTTCCCAGACAAAACATTTACGCCGGGCTCTGCGGGGAATTTATTCACTGCGTGGAAAAGATGGGCGCCAAAATTGCCGTGCTCGATCCCGCCGATCACGACCGCTTCTGCGCCTGGATCAGCCATCTGCCGCAGATGATCTCAACCGCGCTGGCCGCGGCGCTGGTCGATGAATTCGGCCCCGAAGCGCCCGTGCTCGACATCGGCGGCCGCGCCCTCGGCGAGATGACCCGCATTTCCGGCAGCCCGTATTCGATGTGGCGCGACATCGCCATCGGTAACAAGAAGAATCTTGCCGCCGCGCTGCAAAAGTTGGAACAACGCCTCGCGCACATTCGCGAAAACCTCGACTCGCGGGAACTGGCGATAGAATTCGAGCGCGCCCACGAGCTGAGAAAAATCTCGCCGCGGCGGCTTGGAAAGAATTTGTAATTTTGTAATTGATAATTGAAAATCCCACACGGCAACAGCGGCGACTGATTTTCAAATTGCAAATTTCAAACTGCCGGATTACAAATTGTTGTATGGCCGCCTTCCTGCTGTGGTGCATTCTTTTTGTGCTGTGCTGGCCCTTGGCGCTGCTGGCGCTGGTCCTCTATCCCATCGTGTGGTTGCTGTTGCTGCCCTTTCGCCTCGTAGGCATCGCCGTCCACGGAGCGCTCGCTCTAGTCTGGGCTGTGGTGATGTTCCCCGCGCGCCTGCTCAGCGCCCCGTTTCGCCTGCCGTAAATCTGAGAGCGCGGCCGCGGTCGTATGCTCACACAGCGATTGGTGGTGGGCCGGTTACGGCATTCTCGACTTCAGCCCGATCGTCTCGCCGTCCACAACGAACTTGCCGTATCCGCGATGGTGAATGGTCTTCGGATTTTTTTGCGAGGGATCGATCCAGGCTTTCACTACTTCCAAAACGAAAAGATTGTACTGGTTGACGAAACGGGTATCTACCACCTTGCATTCGAGATTGGCGAAACACTCGGCCACCAGAGGCGCCGCTACGCGCGAGGCGGGCAACGACGTCAGACCGAATCTCTCGAACTTATCCACGTTCCGGCCCGAGCAGTTGCCAACTTCCACGACCTTGGGCGCCAGTTCCAGCGCCGGAATGGCGATCACGCACTCTTTCGTCGCCCGCAATGCGGCAAAGCTATGATTGGCGCTGCTAACGACGCAGGCAACCAACGGCGGCTCAAACTCGACCATCATGTGCCACGACATCGTCATGACGTTGGCGCGGCCCTTGCGCGCGGTTGTTAGTAAGACCACAGGCCCCGGTTCGAGTAACTGGTAGACTTTCGACAAAGGTAGGTCTTTCATCGTCTTCTCGAAAACCTCCTCCGCTCGGTGGGGCACGTTATTTCTTCGGATAGCCAACCGACTGCGCCAGCAGAATCTTCTGCTTTGGCCCCAGTTTCATGACCTTGGCCAGCGCGGCGCGATCGACCGAGCCTCGGACAACCGTTGCCAATCCCTCCGAGGCGCAGAACAGATAAACATTCTCGGCGATGAAACCGGCATCGGCGGCAGTGTAGAGTTCCGCCTCACTGCCCGCTTGTCCCGTCTTACTAAGATCGGAGACATAGACGAGATTCACCGGCGCAGCAGCAACAAAGGGTTGTAATCCAGTCGAGGCGCGCACATCCTGCGCCAGGACCGGGTCGAGCCGGTTGGCTTTGGCGTTGTACACGAACAAGCCATCGCTCATGGCGACGTAGATGTCGATTTCCTGCCAGTTCATCGCCGAAGGCGCGGTGCGTCCGCCCTCCGGACGGTTAATGCCGAATCCAGCCCACAGCAGGTTGGCCAGCACCTGCACTGGCAGCTTCTCGGGACTAAACTCGCGCCGAGTTTTTCTTTCCTTAAGCACTTGCATGAGCGGACGCCCACCGTCGGTCTGCGCCGCGGGCAGTGGGACCGGTTTCAGTTCCTGGGCTGGAATGGCGATGCTGGCAACGAGAATGAAGAGTAAGACCGATTTGCGCATATCAATCCTCCATAAGAGTTGCTCTCGGGAACATCTTCCTCGCTTAGCGTTGGCGAATAGTGAAGAGTGTAACTCAGAGAGTCCGAATCCCTGGCCGATCATTCGGAAATAATCTTAGGAACGCAATCTTAGGCTGGGTCGCAGGTACAGTCAATCGGCCCGGGACAGGTGTCAGGTGGCCAACATGCGGTCACGCGATTTGGTCTTGCGGCCTGCAGGGTAATTCCGGGGAGCGTTGCGGAACAGCCACGCCCAGCCATTTTCCCAAACCGCGGAAATGGTCCAACCACGCGCCATTTATGCGTGTTGGGTTGACTCCGGAAAGCGCCTCGACGAGCTGGTAGTAAACGTTCTGCGGCTTCCAAAGATCCACTTCCAGGGGTAGGACGCGGCTCAACGAAACCAGGGCCTCGACCATCTCCAGCGCCTCCGGATCGCTGGGTTTCCGCGCCCACTGCTCCACCTTTGCGTTCAGCCGCTGGCGCAGGGCCGGCCCCAGACAGGAGATGTCCAGGTTGACGCCATCGTGCCGGGCGGCATCGAGCAGCGTGCGGATACGATCCAGGTCCAAATCCTGGTCGGTCAACGCCCGCTGCACCGCGTTGCCCAGCACGAACTCGGCGGTGGTGCGGAGGATGAGCGGCGGTGGCATGTGAAGTTCGGACAAAAAGCGCATCAAGGGGGCGTGGTGCTCGTAGACCTGGCGGTACATGGTCTCGGCCTCATCCATGGTGGAGTTGACGATTTGACCGAGAATGCGGCGTTGCTCATCGCGGAACAATGACTTCAGCGAGTAGGTCGCGCCCCGAAAATGGCGATCGATCACCCGCAGGCACTCCGGCAAGTCGGCGCTCGAAAAGGCCCGGCTCGCTTCTTCCACCAGCCCGCGAAACGCATTTTTGCTCTGGAAGGGGCGGACCCCGGCGCTCAGGTTGTGATCGCCGAAATGAAGCACGGCGAAGCCGACCGTCATGCGCCCGCGCGTGATGTTCGAAACAATGCGGGCGCGCCCAAGAGCCAGTTTGGTTTTACCGGACTCCAACTCGCGCGCTTCCTGCAGGTCCACCGAGTAGCTGTAAATCGAGTTCCAGCCTTGATAGCCGTTGAACAGCGAGCTGATGGCATAATGCGCGCCCACCCCCAACAGGTCCAGCATGGCGGGCCGGACGAAGCGCTCGTAAACGTGGCGTCCGTTCCCGAACTCGGCGATGTTGCTCCAGGCCGCTTCCAGGCGGCGCAGGAATTCCTCTTCCCGGCATTCGCCGAAGAGCTGCTCGCTGAGTTGCACGGCGCGACCGGCGTACTGCAGAACGTGCACCGTTTCAGGCCCGGTCAGTTCGTCGAAGAACCAGCCGCAACTGGTGTACATCAACATCAAATGGCGCTGCGCTTCGAGCAGTCTTAAAGCGCGCACTTGTTGATCGAGGGAAAGGTCCCGCACCGCATGACGGTCAAGAAATGCGTCCACATTTTCGGGCGAACGATCGAGCACGAGGTCGATGTAATCGTTGCGCGCGGCCCAGGGGTCGCGCAGAAGTTCCTGCGCGCTGAGTTCATAAGACTTGGTGAGATCGTCGCGCAGCCAGTCCATGGCCTCGCGCAGAGGCCGCCGCCAATGCTGGCGCCAGGAGCCGCATCCGCCCGAGTTGCAGCCGCAATCGTTCTTCCAGCGCTCCACCCCATGCATGCAACTCCACGAGCTCCTCTCGACGATTTCCACTTCATGAGTTGGCGGATGCTGGGCCAGGTATTCGCCATAGTTCGTGATGGTTGCCAACTGGTTGCGCTCAATGTAGTCGAGCGCATAGGCGAGCGCCATGTCGCCGTGGGCGTGATGATGACCATAGGTCTCGCCGTCGGTGGCGATGTGGACCAATTGCGCCCAAGGACGGTTGTCATTGAAGCCACTGAGCAGGCGGTTGGCGAAGTTCTGTCCGTTGACCAGCAATTTTTCGAACGCGACCGCATGCGAGATGGGGCCGTCGTAAAAAAACACACTGATGCTGCGGCCGGAGGGAAGGTGGCAGGCGTAGGCGCGCGTGGGATCGATGCCGGCGCCCTCCAGGCTTCGCCATTCCTCCCACGGCTGGTGGCGCATGCGGCGCGCCTGGTGCTGGGCCAGAATGGTGAATTTGATGCCGACCGAACTGAGCAGTTCGAGCGTCTCCACGTCTACTGCCGTTTCCGGCAGCCACATACCCTCCGGGTCTCGTCCGAAGCGGTGCTGGAAATCGCGCATGCCCCAGACGATTTGGGTGGCCTTATCGCGTGCGTTCGCCAGTGGGAGAATCATGTGGTTGTAGGTCTGCGCTATAGCGGCTCCATGGCCCGAGAACCATTGCTGGCTCTGGCGGTCGGCCGCCAGCACCCGCTCATAGGCGTGCGGCGCGTTGCGCTCCATCCACGAGAGCAGCGTCGGCCCAAAGTTGAAGCTGATGCGAGCGTAGTTGTTGACGATCTTTGCGATCCGGCCGGATTCGTCGAGAATCCGCGCGGCGCCGTTGGGGAGATAACACTCGGCGGCCACGCGCTCGTTCCAGTCATGGTAGGGAGAGGCGCTGTCCTGCAGTTCGACCGCCTCCAGCCAGGGATTTTCGCGCGGCGGCTGGTAAAAGTGACAATGGACGCAGAGATAACGTGCCATCAGGCGTCTCCAGAAGCAGCCTTGGAAAGGGACTCGATCCCGCTCTCCTCACCACACCCGATTCATCAACTCGACTCGGGGCGCTCACGGGCGCTGACCGGACCGCGCCAAACGCTTACGTTAAACATAGCGCGCTATGCCCGCGAGCGGGATAGACCAATTTGGTTCGTCTGCCACGGGAACCGTTGCTGCGATCTAGAAGGAATCGGAGAGGAACCTTGCTGGGGCGGGCGCTTGAGGGGACAGCTTCCCGGAGAAACGATCGCAAACCGTTCTCTTTTTTACGCGAACGATCTGCCCAGGAAAACGCCCGGGCTGGGCGGGCGGCGAGCGCAGGTTGGGGTTATGCCGTGGCTGCTTTGGCTCGTTTCGAAGCCAACACTTCTTCTTCGGCTGTCAGCCAGTCTTCCAGGGCCTTTCCATCGAGGCGGCCACGTTCTTCATAGAGCTGATATGCGCGTTGGCGAATTTTTTCTTCGCCTTCGGCATCGAGTGGTGCGGGTCTGATCGGCGTAGGAGTCTTAGTACGCATGTTTGAGGTCCTCCGCCCGCATTGTCCTACCAACAATCGAAGTTTGCAACAGGAAGTTAGGGTAGTTCGATTCGTTAAGTCATGCGCCGCGCCTGGGAATGTATAGTAGGCATCATGAATCGCATAGCCCTTGCCTTTGTCCCTATCCTTGCCCTCGCCTGCCTGCTCGTCCCCTTTGCCGCGGCCGCGCAATCTTTCATTGTCGCTTTTCCCACCGAGAGAAGCGCGCAGCCCCTGGATGGCCGCCTGTTGCTGCTCCTCTCCACCAATCCCAGCCAAGAACCGCGGATGCAGATCGACGACACGCCGCGCTCCGAGATCGTCTTTGGCGTGACTGTCGATGGATGGCATCCCGGCCAGCCTATGACCGTGGATGCGAGCGCTTCGGGTTATCCCATCCGCAGCCTGAAGGATGTTCCGCCAGGCGAGTACATTGTGCAGGCCGTACTCAATAAGTACGAGACCTTTCACCGCGCGGACGGAAAAACCGTCAAGCTGCACATGGATCAGGGCGAAGGCCAGCAGTGGAGCGTCTCGCCCGGCAACCTCTACTCCAAGCCACAGAAAATTACATTGAAGCCCGGCGGCGCGCCCATCCAACTCGCGCTCACCGAGACGATTCCGTCCATCCCGCCCAAGGCCGACACGAAATACATTCGCCACATCCGCATTCAGAGCCAGTTACTAACGAAGTTCTGGGGCCGTCCGATGGAGTTGAGCGCGATTGTGCTGGTGCCGGAAGGCTTCGACGACCACCCCAACGCCCGCTTTCCGCTGATCGTCTACCACGATCACTTTGCGGACGATTTCGACGACTTCCGCGACACGCCGCCCGACCCGGACCTGAAACCCGACTACAGCGATCGCTTCCACATTGCGGGCTACAACCGAATCGAGCAGCAGGAGGCGTATAAGTTCTACCAGCAGTGGACCGCGCCGGACTTTCCGCGCATGCTGATCGTCAAAATCGGGCACGCCAACCCTTACTATGACGACTCTTACGCGGTGAACTCGGCCAACGTTGGCCCCTACGGCGACGCCATTGAGACCGAACTGATCCCGGCCATTGAGAAGCAATTTCGCGCCATCGGCCAGGGCTGGGCGCGGTTTATGTACGGCGGATCGACCGGCGGATGGGAGGCGCTGGCAGTGCAGGTCTTCTACCCCGGCCACTACAACGGCGCTTTTGCCGCCTGCCCCGATCCCGTCGACTTCCACGCCTACATGAACATCGATATCTACAACGACAAGAACGCGTTCTATATCGAGGGCGCGCACAAACGCGTGCCGCAGTCGGCTATGCGCGACTATCTCGGCCACACCCTTCTCACCACCGAGGACAACAATGCCTACGAACTTGCGCTGGGCGATCATGGCCGTAGCGGCGAACAGTTCGATATCTGGCAGGCCGTTTTCGGACCGGTCGGCGCGGACGGCTATCCCCAACCCATTTTCGACAAAGCGACCGGCGAGATCGACCACACCGTCGCCGAGTATTGGCGCCAGCACTACGATCTGGAGGCGATCCTCGAACGCGACTGGGCGAAGCTCGGCCCCGCGCTCGCGGGCAAGATCCACATCTATGTCGGCTCCGACGATACTTACTTCCTGAACGATGCCGTCTACCGTATGGAGGATTTTCTCAACTCCACCACCAACCCGCCCTATGGCGGCGAAGTGGCTTACGGCCCGCGCGCCGAGCACTGCTGGAACGGCGACCCCACGCTGCCCAACTACCTCTCGCGCCTGCACTACAACACCCTGTACCTGCCCAAGATTCTCGACCGCATCCAGAAATCCGCACCCAAGGGCGCGGATTTGACGAGCTGGCGATATTAGAGTGTGGCCGCGTGATTTGTACCGTTTCACCACGGAGAGTAGCGCCGCCGTCCCGGCGGCTGTCTGGCGGGCGTCCTCGCCCGCCGTGCCGAGGGCGAGACGCCCTCGGGACAGCCGGCAAGATTTCGGCGCTACTCGTTTCCCAAGCCGTGATCATCACGCGGTCACGGCACTAAAGTGTATTTCACGAGTGCCGTCGGTGATGAACCGCACCATGGAAACTCGGGGTGCAACCCCTTGCCTGGGTGTAGAATCTGAATAAGCAGGAGCGCGCTGTCCTTGCCCATGGGCTCCTCGCTCGAAACTGCACTCCCACGTTCGGAGGGGGTAGATTATGAGCAGATTCGGACTTCTTCGATTCCTCTTCGCGTTTGACGCTCTCATCGCTTTCGCCCTCGCGCCAGATTTAGCATTCGCCCAACACGGTGGCGGTGGTGGCCACAGCGGCGGCGGTGGTGGTGGCTTCCACGGTGGCAGCGTATCTAGCGGCGGCGGCACGCAGCACTCTGCCAGCGGAGGCAGCGCCCACCAAAGCGGCGCTCGCGCTGAGTCGGGCGCGGGTTCTCACGCGACCGGCAGCCATTCGCAAGGCAGGGTTGAAGCTGGCCGAAATTCCGGATCGTTCGAGAATCATTCGACGAATGTTCGTCCTGCCATCGACGATGGCCAGTGGCATTCATTCGGCAGTTCCCAGGGCGACTGGCGCTCTTTTGGCGCGTCAAAAGCCGGGCTCGGTTTCGCCGGGGAAGCGGCCCACGCGACGCCTGACTTCGTTTGGCGCGGCGGTGGTCGGAGAGGCGGTTGGCCGGGCTACGGTTGGGGTGGCTACGGTTGGGGCTGGGGTGGTTGGGGCCTCGGCTTCGGATGGCCGTACTGGGGGTTCGGCTGGGATTCTTGGTGGTACGACCCTTATTGGTATGGCGCGTGGCCGGGCTACACCTACTACCCGGGTTACAACTACGACTGGTCGGCCAATCCGCCGCCCTACGCTCCGGATTCGTCTTATGACAATGATAGTGTTAATGACAATGGCAGTAACAATGACACTGTCAACGTCAATGTCAATGACTCGCCGGGCACCCCATAGCCGGGTGCCCCAGGTCTAGCGCTTTTCGAGACCTGGATCCGGCGCGACCAATCCTTACTCCACCGTCTGCGTCAGCGAGCCCGAACTGCCGCTGAAATCCGCGCTGCCGTCATACGTCGCCGTGATGCTGTCCGTGCCCGAGGTCAGCTTCGAGGTCGAGAGCCCACTCATTCGCAATGTGCGCGAATGAGTGGGGCACCCGGCACATTTCCTAAGCGATTGGGTTTATTGATACGTTTTTCCTTGACCTAAGAGCTATTGCTTGTCACCATAGAACATTCACCCCGGATCTTTGACAATTGTCGGACTTAAGTCCAATCGAATCTAGATTTTACTATAAGTCCTTTAAACTCAAAGATTTTGCGGGAATTTATTCGTAACTAGCTGATTCCAAAAGACCGGTGGGAGGGGGGTACCCCCCCCCGTTACCATATAGTTAACTCGAGGTTTCCATGAAATTCGGCGTCATCGTCTTCCCCGGTTCCAACTGCGATCACGATGCTTTCTGGACCATCCAGCAAGTTGCCAAGCAGCCCGTGACTTTCCTTTGGCACGATTCCGCCGACCTCCAGAACTGCGACGTCATCGTTGTCCCCGGAGGCTTCGCTTACGGCGACTATCTCCGCACCGGCGCCATCGCCAAGTTTTCCCCCGTCATGGATTCCGTCCGCAAATTCGCCGACGGCGGCGGACTCGTCCTCGGCATCTGCAACGGCTTCCAGATTTTGTGCGAGTTGGGATTGCTGCCCGGAGCGCTGATGCGCAACATCGGCCTGAAATTTGTTTGCAAGCCGGTGCAGCTCCGCGTCGAAAATAACGAGACGCCATTTACCAGCGAGTGTAAAAAAGGCGAAGTGCTGACCATCCCCATCGCCCACATGGAAGGCAATTATTTTTGCGATGACGCGACCCTTGCCGAGCTGAAGCGCGATAACCGCGTCGTCTTCCGTTACTCGAACCCGCAAGGCGAAATCACGCCCGAATCGAATCCCAACGGATCGCTCGATAACATCGCCGGCATCTGCAACCCCGGACGCAACGTGCTCGGCCTCATGCCTCATCCCGAGCGCGCCGCCGAACCCGAACTCGGCTCGACCGACGGCTGCAAGATTTTCGAATCGCTGGTGGCAGCGATGGCAACAAGATAGTTCTCAGTTCCCAGTTCTCAGTTCCCAGAATAACCCCCCGTTCTTCTGTTCACATTCCCAGGTTCGCGCGACTCTGGTGTTTCTGAGAACTGAGAACCGGGAACTGAGAACTGCTTTTAGTACGCCCAGCGCAGCAGCGTCGCTCCAGAGGTAAACCCTGCTCCGACGGCCGCGAGCAATACCATATCGCCTTTCTTCAATTTGCCTTCTTCGAGCGCCGTCTGCATGGCCAGCGGAATCGTTCCCGCCGTAGTGTTGCCGTAGCGGTCGATGTTGACGATGACTTTCTCCATCGGCATCCCCAAGCGTTCGGCAGTGGCTGTAATGATCCGCAGGTTGGCCTGATGGGCGATGAAGCAATCCACATCCTTGCCGGTCAGATTGTTCTGGGCCAGGATGCGTTCGGTCATCTCCGCCATTTTCTTCACCGCATATTTGAAGACGTTTTTGCCGTCCTGATGGATGCAGTGCATCTTCTGGTCGACCGTCTCGTGCGTGGCGGGGTTCAGGCTTCCGCCTCCCGGCATGTAGAGAAACTGTCCTCCCATGCCCTCGATCTGGGCGACGTGGTCGATCAAACCCGCGTCCCTATCCTGCGCCGGTTCGAGCAACACCGCACCCGCACCGTCTCCAAAGATGATGCACACGGCGCGATCGGTGTAGTCGGTCATCGACGAGTTCACGTCCGAACCGATCACCAGAACCTTCTTGTACCGTCCCGACTCGACGAACTTCACGCCGGCGTTGAGGGCGTAGAGAAATCCCGAGCATCCGGCGGAAACGTCGAAGCCCCAAGTGTTGGCAATGCCCAATTTGTGCTGCACCAGGCACGCGGTCGAGGGATACGCCATGTCGGGCGTGACCGTGCCCACGACGATGAGATCGACCTCCTGCAAGTCGAAGGGATGCGACGCCACCAGGTTCTTCACCGCCTCGACCGCCAGGTCGCTAGCGGCCACGCCTTTGCCGGCGATGTGGCGCTCGCGAATGCCGACGCGGGTCATGATCCATTCATCGGTTGTATCGACCATCTTTTCCAGGTCGGCGTTGCTGAGAATGCGGGGGGGGACGTAGGTTCCGAGTGCGCTGATCTTAACGCGCTGAAGCTGGGTCAATGAAATCTCCTGGGGTGCATAGTGAGATAAAAGTGCACTGCATGATGAACTATTTATTTTGAACGATGAAGGCGAGAATGTCTAACGGCGGAGAACAAGGTCTCAGATGTCAGGTCTCAGGAAAGCCGTGAAGGTGAAATGGAATCGATTTTGTTTTTTCTGAGACCTGACACCTAAGACCTGAGACCTGGCTCCTTCAACCCTTGAAACTCTGAAACTTTGAAACCTTAAAACCTGGCTCCTGGGGCCACTGTATAATCGTGGTTTCCGATGAGCTATCAAGTCCTGGCGCGCAAATACCGGCCGCAGAAATTCTCCGAGGTGATCGGCCAGGAGCACGTGACGCGCACGTTGCAGAATGCAATCGCGCAGGAGCGAATCGCGCACGGCTACATCTTTAGCGGGCATCGCGGCATCGGCAAGACGACGGTCGCCCGCATTTTGGCGATGGCGGTCAATTGCCGCGCGGCAGAAAAGCCGTCGGTGGAACCCTGCGGCGTTTGCGATTCCTGCACCGAGATTCGCGCCGGCAACTCCGTCGACGTGATCGAAATCGACGCGGCCACCAATCGCGGCATCGACGAAATCCGCGAATTGCGCGAGGCCGCGCGCTATCGCCCGGCGCGCGACCGCTTCAAAATCTACATTCTCGACGAAGCCCACCAGATCACCGACGCAGCCTTTAACGCGCTGCTGAAGACGCTGGAAGAGCCGCCCAGCCACATCATCTTCATGATGGCCACCACGCAGCCGGAAGATATTCCGCAGACCATACGCTCGCGCTGCCAGCACTTCAGTTATCGGGCGATGAAGTTCGACGACATCATGGGGCAACTGCGCGAGATTGTCGCGAAAGAAAACATTCCCGCCGACGACGACGCGCTGGCGCTGCTGGCGGAAGCGGGCGACGGCTCCATGCGCGACGCGCTTTCGATTCTCGACCAGGCCATCGCTTCGACCGCCGACCACCTGACGGCCGATTCCGTGCGCAGCCTGATCGGTTCTGCTCCGGCAGCGGCGCTCGAAACGGTGATGCACGCGGTTGCGGAAAGCGCCAGCGAAAAAATCCTGGCGCTGGTTGACGAACTCATTGGCGAAGGGCACAGCCCCACGCATTTCGCGCGGCAGTTGGTGCGCTTTCTGCGCAATGCCACGGTGGCGAAGATCGCGGGCATGGATTCGGCGCTCTTGCAAATTTCCTCCGATGAGCGCGCCCGCGTGGGCCGCATCGCCGAGCTTTTCACTGAAGAAGACCTGACGCGGCATTTGCAAATCATGCTGCGCACCCATGGCGAACTCGGCTACCGGCAGGAACAGCGGTTCCATCTCGAGCTGGGATTGCTAAAGATGGCCCATGCGCAGCGATTACTTCCGATCGAACAGTTGTTGAGCGAAGCGGCGATGCCTATTTCTGCGCCCGTGCGTACATCGTCAGGACAAGCGCCTAGGCCGGTGGCTGCGTCGCCTGCTTTCGGTTCGCGTTCGCCTTCGTCTTCATCTTCATCCAGCGAAGCCCGGCGAACTGAGACTCCGGCATCGGAACGATCCAATTCCGTCTCGCCGTTCGCAGCGGACTCGGCGCGCAAAGGCGCTCCAAAGACGGAAGCGTCGGGCGGTACTTCGGCATACGCGGGCGAAGGCGCCCGCGCCACACACACATCCGGCGGAAACGTGGTCATCATGGGATCGGCGGCGCCGGCGGTTGAAGAATTATCGCCCACGCCTGACCGGCTGCCAGTTGCACGTGGGACAACGGCGGAGGTCAATGCCGACTCTCTTCGCGACGCTGTGCTCGGCGCGTTGAGCGATCGGCAAATGTTGATTTCGCTGTTAGAGTCCGCGGAGTGGTCGCTGGCTGGAAACGCGCTGACCGCAAAAGTGGCGTCGTCGAGCACGATGATCGAAATGTCGTTTACGGCGGAAGCGAGGCGCATTGCCAGTGCCGCCGCCAGCGGCTTGGCCGGAAGACCGATCAAGCTGCAAGTCGAGTCCGGTGGGACCGCGCAGGCGTCCGCCGCGCCAAGCCGGGCGTCGACATTAAGCGGAAGCGCGCGCAGCCGCGCCGCAGCGGACCCGATCGTGCAACGCATGAAAGAAAAGTTCGGAGCGGAAATCCGCACCGTGATCGATTATCGGGAAAAAGGCTAAAGACTGTACCGCCGAGACGCTGAGTACGCCGAGAAAACAAAATAAGCTTTTGGGTTTCTCGGCGTACTCAGCGTCTCGGCGGTGAAAAGGTTTTCTTATGTCTGGATTCAATTTGCAGGAACTCATGTCGCAAGCCAAGCAGCAGTACGAGACGCTGCAGAAGAAGATGGAGCAGACCGTGGTCGAGGCCTCGTCCGGAGGCGGCTCGGTCACCGTTAAAATGGATGGCCGCAAGCAGGTCGTCGACATCAAGATCGATCCAGAAGCGGTCAAGGCTGGCGATGTCGAGATGCTGCAGGATCTCGTCATGGCCGCGCTCAACGAAGCCGGACGCAAAGTCGATCAAGCCATGCAATCGAGCCTGGGTGGAATGCTCGGCGGACTGGGAGGGATTTTGTAATTGGGCAATTTTGTAATTTGATAATTTGAACCCCACGGCCAGCCGGTTTTCAAATTACCAAATTACCCGATTACAAAATTACAAAATCGCTATGTCTCGTTTTGCCGAACCGATGACCCGGCTAATCGACGAACTCAAGAAGCTGCCGGGAGTCGGCAGCAAGAGCGCGCAGCGCCTCGCCTTTCACATTCTGCGGTCGAGTGAGGAGGACGCCGAATCTCTCGCCTCCGCCGTTCGCGATGTGAAGGCCAAGCTGCATCTGTGCTCCGTCTGCAACAACATTACCGAGGCCGATCCCTGCGAGTACTGCACCAGCCCCACGCGGAACCGGAAGCTGGTGTGCGTGGTCGAGGAGCCGACCAACATTGCCGCAGTCGAGAAGACGCGAAATTTTAACGGCGTTTATCATGTGCTCCACGGCTCGATTTCGCCATTGCACGGCGTGGGGCCGGAGCAGTTGCGCATCGCCAACCTGATCAGCCGGGTCGGCGGCGGCGAGATCGAAGAGGTCATCCTCGCGACCAACCCTACGGTCGAGGGAGAAGCCACGGCAACTTATATAGCGCAGCAACTGAAGCGACAGGGACAAGGACTGCGCGTGACCCGCATCGCCATGGGCATTCCCGTAGGCAGCGACATCGAATACACCGACGAAGTCACCATGCTGAAAGCCATGGAAGGGCGGCGGGAAATGTAGGAATTGCCAGGGTCGTGCTTGCAATCGAAGTTCCATATCTGTGTTCCGAGCCCTTCCCGGGGGTTACCGAAGGGTACTAGCTAAGGGACGTGCCCTTTCTTATAATTACGCCAAACTCAACATTTTCTTCGAGGGGTCGAACTATGGGCCGTGTCTTTCGTTTTGTGCGACCAATCCTTTTCTGCGTCATTCCGTGGTTGATGGCGGCGGGCACGCTGCATGCGCAAGATGCACAGCCAACTCCTGCCGCTGGAAATCCAGCGGTCGATCCAGTGGTACAGCGCAATATCGAGGATTGGGCCGTCCAGCAGCGCGGTTTGCCCGACGATTGGACCCACCACTATCTGGTTTTCTCCAATCCCGGCACCGCGCAACAGGCGATCGAGAGCGGCAACTATGAACAGTGGCTCAAGATTGTCAACGATCCCCGCTTTACTCTGCAACTGATCAAGCGGAGCGGGGGAGCAAAGACGCTGGAAGCCACCAGTGTCTCCGCCGCCAGCACGCCCAGCGCGGATGTTTCCGGAGCCGGTGCGCCAGACACCGTTTTGACGAACCAGAGGCCGGACTTCGTTTGGGCAAACCCACTGAGAAAGCGGAAAAATCCTCTAAAGAAAGACTGGGCCGTGGCCATCGGCGGGGTTGCGGCGAGCGGCACGGGCACCGTCACCACCAATGACGCGAGCGGCACTTCAACGATAACCGTTGACGGCCAGACCTTGACTGGGAGCGCGCCGACGGCGGCAGGTGGCGCGGGAATCTTCACAGGCGCGCCCAGCGCCGGTCAGGGCGTCACCATCACCAACGGCACAAACGTGTTAAACATTACGAGCAACGCGACCGTGTCCTCCGTCGTGGGCACGGTGGCAGCGGCGCCAACCTCCACCATCGCTCCCACCATCACCATTACCAACTCAGCGGGAGTCAGTGCCAACACGTTAACTCTGACGACCAGCGCGACCGGGGCGACGGCCACCGGCACCTTCTCGGGCACCGGCTCCACCTCTGGCCAGACGATTACCATCAAAAATGGCACCAATACGCTAGTCTTGACCGCGATGAACGGAACGTATGGCACGGGTACAGTGGATGTGAACAACGCTAACGGCGCTGCGAATAACGACACCGTTACCATCGGGTCGGTCACATACATATTCGAGATGTCGCAATCGGCATATTCTGGCGAGCCATATTCTGCCCCGCAATATTTCTGCCAAAATACGACCTCGCCGTGTGTGTGGTGGGGAACCAGCGAGGCTAACCAAACACAGGCTTTCTACGCGGCGATCACGAACACCCCCTCAGCGTGTCCCACGACTGCCCATGGACTCGCCGGCGTCTGGCAGTACACCTGTTACTCGTATATCACGGCGCCGAATCCCAGTGTCACGGCGACTGAAACGTACACGTACACGCCGACGAATACAGGGTACGTCACCGTAACCAACATTACGGGCAACCCAATACCCTTAAGTGCGACCTCCACCCAGACCGCCTGGGCGTTGACTCCGACTACAGGCTCGATTCCCGCTTATACCAGTGGCACGAACGGATGTACCAGCGCAACCGCCGGAACTTTTATTGTCAGTACCTACCCGTCCACTTCGGCCACGAACCTGGCCAACGCTATTAACGCTTGCAACACTGCGTATCCCGCGGTTGGGGTCACCGCCTACGCGACTGCCAACGTAGTCACAGTCGCCAGCACGACGCTGGGAAGTCCTGCCAGTTCCCTTACGCTTAGTAAAACCGCCGCCAACTTCGTTTGGAGTGCCGTGACCACAGGCTCGGGCAGCAGCGGCTGCACCAGCGCCACCACCGGTACCTTTGCCAGCGGCAGCACTGCGGCGACCGTGGCCGCCAACATCGCAGCCGCCATTAATGCCTGCAATAGTTCGTATCCGGCCGTTGGGGTCACCGCGAGCTATGCCTCTGGCAGTACGTTTACCGTTTCCAGCGTGGCTGTCGGACCCTATCTGGCGGTCGCAGCATCGAACAACACCGGCCTCTTCACTTGGGGGACTGTGACCGCCGGATCTGCCGGATCCAACGCTTGCGCGAGTTCGACCACCGGTACCTTCGCCACCAGCAACAGCGTCGCAACGCTGGCGACAAACCTGGCAGCGGCGATTAACGCCTGCACGGCTGCGACGACGGGTGTCACCGCATCTTCAACTCTTGGCGGCGTCATCTTGACGGCCAGCACCGCCGGTTCGAGTGGAAACAGCATCGCGCTTGGGAATACGCTGTCGAACTTCAACTGGTCCGGCAGTACCCTGACCGGCGGCACCGACGGTACAACCTCGGGGACGACCTTCGCTTACTGGTCGGGCGCCGCCGTGGTTAGCACGGCGCAATTGGCCGCTAATATTGCGACCGCCATCAACGAGAACACCACGCTGGATACGCTCGTTTCCGCGACTTCGAATGGTGGATCGACGGTCACCGTTACCGCCAACACGCCGGGGACGGCTGCAAACAGCTATGGAACCACGGTGGCTGCTTTCGCCGGTTTTGCCTGGGGAGCCGCGACTCTTACCGGCGGCGTAGCCGGTGCTGTTGTACAGCCGAACATGTATCCGGCCAAGTACTCGTTCAGCTCCACCACGGCCAGTTGCACCGACTTTGTCGTCTATCCCATGGGCACGGCGGGTGCGACAGGAGCGGCGAGCATTGTCGCGTTCTCAAATCTTTATACGGGCGGATGCACGGGCACGGTCCCATCGGACTATTGGGCCTATAACACGGGTGGCATGGCCACGACTTCCCCCGTGCTCTCCTCGGATGGCACCCAAGTGGCGTTCGTTCAGGTTAGCGGCACTACGGCAAGCCTGGTTCTGCTGAAGTGGTCGGCGAGCAGCGGAACGCCCACCCTGCCTGTAACTCCTACGGCGGCGACGCTGGCCACTTATCGGAGTTGCACAGCTCCATGCATGGTGACGTCGGCCTTTAGTGGCACCCATAACGACACGTTCTCCTCGCCGTATTATGATTACGCGAGCGATACGGCTTACGTGGGCGATGACAGCGGCAATCTCCACAAGTTCACGGGAGTGTTTCTAGGAACTCCAGCCGAGGCGGGGAGTCCTTGGCCGGTGAATCTGAGCACGTCCAAACTCTCGTCGCCGGTCTATGACATCGGCACCGGGAACGTAATTGTGGGCGACTTTGGAGGTGTCCTGTATTCCGTAACGGCGACGAGCGCGACCGTAAACAAAACGGTCAGCGTTGGCGATGCTATTGCCGACGCGCCCCTGGTGGATAGCACTGCGGGCAAACTCTACGCCTTTGTTACCACCAGCAGTTACGCTGACAATGGCGACAACGCGGTGTATGAACTCGCGACCAATTTCACCAGCATTACCGGCGCTAGCGTCAAGCCAGTTGGCACGGGCGCCGCGGGATATTACCTTTACGCCGGCACCTTCGACAACGTGTACTATTCGTCGGCAACGGCTACAGGCAACCTTTACGTAGTGGGAAACACCGGCGTGACTACCGGAGCAACTCTGTACCGGATACCCATCGCTACCTCAACCATGGGAACTCCTGTGGCCGCTGTTAGCAACCTTACCGTTAACGGCGCGTATCCCTGGCCATCTCCCCTGAATGAGTTCTGCAATAACGGTGCGAACGCATGCACCGCCAGCGCAACAGCGACTACCGCGGGCACAGACTATGTTTTCTTCAGCGTCAACCGCGGGAATAAGACGGGCTGTACGACCACGGCTGGTTACGGCTGCGTCTTGTCCTATAACGTAACTACTACGACAGTCACTCAGTCCAATACCGGCTTGAACGTTACAACTCCTGGCACGAATGGTTGCTGGGCGACGGGTGGAATTGTGATCGACAACAGTAGCGCCTTGGCAGGCGCTTCCCAGACTTACTTCATAGGCCTAGGCACCAACTATGCAGGCGGTCCTACTCTCGGCACTCAAACCAGCGCCAACTGCACCGCTGGCACTGTGGGTACGGTTTCCGCCACTCAGGCGTCGCAATCGAACCCATAATGGTGAGGACCTGTCGGACTAGCCGGGGCCGGTGATCTGAGTACGGCAACCACGGGCCGATCGTTGCGCGCAATCCGGCACTGGCTAGAGCATTTTCAGAGTTACTGTACCCACCCACTGCGGTTTCGGGAAGGGCACGGCTTCAGCCGTGCCATCATGGGCAAAGAAGATGCGGGCTTCAGCCCCTGAGGGACTGTCCGTGGCGCGGGGTACACTATCTGTGAAATTGCTATAAGTCTGATGACGGATCTTCAGGTTGTCTAGGAAGTCTTGCGGTTAGATTTACAATTCAACATGAAGCCTTGAGTTTTTCCACAACTCAACGCCTGCGTCTCAAACACACGCTCGAACCGGAATGCTGGTTTCGTGTAGGGCTTCTTAGTTTGTTTTTCTTGAGCCCGGCGTTTGTCTTCATGTACCAGCGGGTTGTCGTTCGCGCTCATAAAAACTCACCCTTCAGGAACATACTCTTCCCCGCCGGCTGGCATGTATCGGGATCCTCTACTCGGGGCATTATACAGCCTTCCGAGTTTAGCCGAAAGATCACAATCCGGCCCTGCCTCTCTAGTGTACAAAACTGTGCAACACTTTGAACCACTCCGCTGTGAGCAACCCTGCAACGGCCGCGCCAAGCGGCGGAATGCCTCCCATTAATAGATGCAGTTTCCTTACCTTACCGTAATCCCCGGAAACCACCGCGCGGAAACTGGCTCTGGCCCCATAGTTGCTTCGTGATCTGGGTCTGCATCCTCGCTCCTTTGAACGCTTGGCTGGCGCGAGACGCGCGGGCGGACGCGAACCGCCCCGCTCCAACCTCCGAGCCAGCTTGCGACGGATTGCGATGTAACCGCACCGCAACCGGCGCTTTCGAAACCGGGCCAAACCGCTCGGTTTCATTTTTTTTGCGCGATGCCCGAAATGCGCAGCGGCGAAGCGAGTAGCAACGGGGATTGTCCCCTCTCACTCCGCATCTCACTCCGCCGCCAGCGACACGGCAAGCCGCATCTCCACGGCAAGTTTTTCGAATATTCGAAAACGCCCGCTCGCGCCCGGCAACCAAACTGCCTTTGCCCGCTTCTCATCAATGTCAATGCGGCGGAAAGAGATTCCGGTTGTGCGCCGTCCGATTAGCGCGCCGTCCGATTTCCCCTCCCGGCCCGGTTCCCGATACAATATCGGATTCCGCGCAAGTCCAACTTTTACGACCTACTTTTTCGATGGAGTTCGAATGAAGCGGTTTCTCTGGCTGGGGTTCGTGCTGTTCTTTTGTGTGATCTGCAGCGGCTGCGGCGACACTTTCCGCCCGATTATCTATCCCATTCCTCCGGTGTTCCCGAACCCGGCGGCGGCGCACAGCGTGGTGTCGATCAACGACAACACCAACGCTAACGGGACCGTCGTGTCCGGCAGCGCCATGCCCATCGACGTTTCCGGCGACTCGGAGATGACCGGGGCCAACGTGGGACTCCGTCCCGTGCACGCGGCGCAACAAAGCGCCAACACCGTTCTTGTCCTGAACCAATCCACGCCCGGCTTGGTTGGCGATTCGATTACCAAGCTGAACTTCAACGGCACCAACATCATCACCACCCCCTCTCCCACCACCATCACCCTGCCAACGAATTCGGCGCCGAACTTTGTCGCCATTGCCCCGTCGGACACGTGGGCGTATGTGACGTTACCGGAATACACGCCTTCTTCGGTCGGCGCGGTCAACACCATTTCCAACATCATGTATACAACGGTCCCGGTCGGGAACAATCCGTATGCTCTCGCCGTCACACCCGACAAGACGAAACTCTACGTGGCCAACCAGGGCGACGGCACGATCAGCGCCTTCACCCTCACCGAAAGCACCAGCACCGTTAACCTAGCGACCCGCACCGTAAGCCCTCAGCCGACTTCCGCACCCATCTGGTTGACCGCCCGCAACGACAGCCAGCAAGTGTATGTATTGGAGACGAACGGCACTCTGGCTTCGATCGCCATCACCTCGAGCATTGGCCCCGACACGTTAACTGAGTCGTCAATTAGTGTGCCTTTCGCTACTAAGATGACCTACGACCCCAACCTGAACCGCCTCTATATTCCCGGCGGCAATCAAGTGGTGATTGTGGATGTTTCGCAATCCGTGCCCTCGAACATTGCAACGATCATGATCGCGCCGACAATGCCGACCAACTGTTTGGCGATCGGGTCGGCGACTTTGTACAGTACCGACGTCGCGGCCCTGCCGGATGGCAGCCGCGCTTATGTCGGGTCTTACTACGAGGACGCGAACGATAATATCTGCCCGCAGGTGACGGTGATTGACGCCAAGAGCAACACGGTCGAGGGAACGACGCCGATTGCAATCCCGGGATTCTCCGCCTACGATGCTTTCTGCGCGTTGCCCGTCTCGCAGCAAGGCCCGCGCTTCCGCATAATGATGGCCGCCGCCGGCGACAGTACACGCGCCTACATGTCGAGTTGCGATGGAGGCAATGTCAACTTCATCGATACTTCCACCGACACCTATTTCCAGAGCCTGTCAGCCCCAGCCAGCGAGCGCCTCAACAACCCGCCGCAGAATCCGGTATTTCTGCTGGCCGGGCCATAACCTAATTTTGTGGCGGAGTGCGGGCGATTCGCAGGCTTGGATGAGTGACAGAGTCGAGCGGCCAACGACTAACGACTAACGACTGATTCCCTATCCCACGACCGCGGCGTTTTCCGCAGCCGGGCGGCCGTGGTAGCGCAGCGCCACATTCATGAAAACGTTTCCGCTGGAAGTATTGAAGCACATCACCAGGGCTTCCGTGTCTTCACTGCTCTTGCTGCCCTGCTCGGAAGTGTGCAGCGTGGGAGGACGAACGTGAAAGTGAAATCCCTGGTCGTTGAGCGCGGTGACGGCGTTGCCGATGATCTGGTTGGCCAGTTCCAGGACCGCCTCGCGCACCAGGTCCTCGTCGGTCTCGGATACTTCGACGCCGGCCAGACGGCTGGCGAGCTGCAGCGATGTTCCGAGGTCCACATCGAAAATAATCCGCCCTTCGATCTCGCCCGTGAGAATGACGTCGGCGGCAACGCCTTTCCGCCGGTAGGCCTCTTCCTCCATGCTCAGGTTCTCGATGGAAACAGGCGACTCCAGCCCCTGCGCCAGTACGGCGTCGGCCGAGTTGATGAAAGGCTGAATCAGGTCCATCCGCATGACTAGGCTCCAGCGCCCCGCACTGTTACTCCATCGTCGCGCATGACGTATTTGATGACTTCATAGAGGACTTCCGGCTTTACCGGTTTCTGCACGAAGTGGCGCGCGCCGCGCTGCAAGGCGGCCACGATGTTTTCCTGGTAGCCGACCGACGACACCATGACGATGCGCGCGCCGGGATGTTCGCGCACGATCTTCTCCGCCGCTTCGATGCCTTCCATGTGCGGCATGGTGATGTCCATCAGAACGATGTCGGGCGTGAGCCGGTCGTACTCGCTGATGGCGGAAACTCCGTCGCCCGCCTCGCCGATCACCTGTCCACCGAAGGTCTCCACCATTCGGGCCAGGTTCTTGCGGGCGAACACGGAGTCGTCCACGATCAGGTAGCGAACCGGTTGTCCGTCTTCGCTCCGTTTAACGGGCGTAAATTCTGACATGGCACTCCTCCCCAACTATCACTTAATCACGAACTACACACTTCCGATAGATAACTCTAGTTACTTTCGGCACCTGTTGCCCGCTTGACTTCGGCCGCGTCCCGGCGGCCGGCCTCGTGCGCGCACTGGGCCTGCAAAACATTGGGCAAATCCTGAAGGTCCGCGATCCGCATCGCATAGCCGCGTTCGATGGCCGCCTTGGGCATGCCGTAAACCACGCATGTCGCCTGGCTCTGCGCCACCGTGAACCCCCCGGACGCGCGGATTTCTCCCAGCCCGGACGCCCCGTCTTCTCCCATCCCGGTCATCAACACCGCCATGGCTTGCGAACCAAACTCCTCGGCTACGCTGTGGAACAATACATCCACCGAAGGTCGATGCCCGTTCATCGGGTTGTCGTCGCTTAGCACGGCGACATTCCCCAGCGGCATTTTTTTTACTTTTAGATGCCGGTTCCCCGGAGATATCAGCGCCCGCCCGGCCACCAGCAAGTCGCCCGATTGCGCTTCCTTCACCCGGATCGGGCAAACATCGTCCAGCCGCTTGGCAAACAGTTCCGTGAAGCCGTCCGGCATGTGCTGCACCACCAGGATACTGCCCGAAAAGTCCGCCGGCAGATGCGAAAAAAGGTATTGCAAGGCATTCGGGCCGCCCGTGGAAACGCCGATGGCGATGATGTGGGTCGGCGCCACCGGCCGCAGTGTTGCCGCCGGCGCGCCCCTGGTTTCTCCCGGCAGAAATTGCGCCTGCACCCCAGCGCTCTGCGCCGCCGCATGGATTTTCTTGATCAACTCGGCGGCGATTTCGGGCATGCGCGCGGAAACGTCCTGCGGCTTGGCCACGAAATCGAACGCTCCCAGTCCCAGCGCCTTGAGCGTGATCGATGCCCCGGCTGTGCTATGCGAGCTGACCACGATCACCGGCAGCCGCCAGCGCCGCATGATTTCCTTCAGCGTGTCGATCCCGTTCATGCCCGGCATTTCCAGGTCGAGCGTCACCACTTGCGGCGACAGGTCCCCGATTTTCTTCAGCCCAAAATAGCCGTCCATCGCCGTCCCCACCACCTCGATTTCGCTGTCCGTTTCAAGGATCCTGGGTATCAGCTTGCGCATCAGCGCCGAATCGTCCACCACCAGCACCCGCACCCGCTTATTCATTTCTGGCCCCCTGCCGCGCCGCGTGCCCGCGCGGCAGCCGTTTCGAGTTCAACCCCGCTGCCTTCCACATCCGCGAGATTCGACAGCAGACCCGCCATCCCCGTGCCGCTGGCATCCGTCCGCCCGCGCGTGAAACGCTCCATCAGGGCGATCATGTTCAGGATGAGGACCACCCGCCCATCGCCCAAAATCGATGCCCCACTCACCAGGTCGGTTGCGATCGACTGGTCGTCGAGCGCTTTGATAACCAATTCGTCTTCGCCTTCCATGCCGTCGACCACGACCCCGAACTTGCGCTCTCCGCTGTTGATGACCAGCACGAAGACCTTGCTCCGCGCCGTTTCCGGCCCGCCCGCCGGCCTCGCGCCCAAGCGCAGCAGCGGCAGCACGTCGTTGCGCAGTTGCAGCACTTCGTAGTGCTCTACCTGATGAATGTTTTCTTCCACCGCGCGCGCGATTTCCGCCACCGCGTTCAGCGGCAGAGCGTAGATCCGCTGCTCCACCCGGAACAACAGCGCCCGGATGATGGCCAGCGTCAGGGGAAGCCGCATGCGGAACGTCGTTCCCCGTCCTCGCCCGGTTTCGATCTGCACCGTTCCCTTCAGATGCCCTAGCACGCTCTGCACCACATCCAAGCCCACGCCGCGGCCCGATATTTCCGTGATCTCCTCCGCCGTGGAGAATCCCGGCCGCAGGATCAGCTCCAGCGTCTCCGCCTCGGTCAGGCGGTCGGCCTGGCCGGCGTCCAGCAATCCCTGGGCAAGGGCCCGCTGCTTTACTTTTTCCGTATCGATGCCGCGCCCGTCGTCGGAGACCTCGATGACGACTTGGTTCCCCTGGTGATACGCGCTCAACCGCAAGGTTCCCTGCGCGCGCTTGCCGGCGCTCACCCGCTCCTCGGCGCTCTCGATGCCGTGGCTGATGGCATTGCGCACCAGGTGGGTCATGGGCTCGCCAATCGCATCTAGAATGCTTTTATCGAGATCGGTTTGCCCGCCCCTGACCAGCAACTCGACTTCTTTCCCGCACTGCCGCCCAACGTCCCGCACAATGCGCGGAAAGCGCCGGAACAGTTGATCGACCGGCACCATGCGGATCTTCATGACCGAATGCTGCAGGTCGTTCAACACCCGTCCTTGAAACGCCATGGCGTCGGCGAACTTCCCCCGCAGCGCGTCTTTCGGGAAGCGTTCGCCAAATTCCAGCAGCGTCTGCTGCAACATCGATTTCGCCAGGATCAGTTCACCGACCAGATTGAGCACGCTGTCGATTTTTTCCGCATCCACGCGCAGCAGATTGTCGGGGCCGCTCGCCACGGCAGGCGCCGTCTCCGCGATAGCGGGCGCGTCGTTCCCGTTCGGCGAACTGACTGCTGTGTCGCCGCGAGCGCCCTCGGCGGACGCCGGCAACGCGGCCTTGTCCTTCTCCTTGCCTTCCAAAGCGGTGCCTTCGGAAACGGCGGCGGACGCCTGCTCCAGCGGCGGCAACGGCGCTGCCGCGCGCAACGGCTTGACTTTTACATTCAGCGCAACCGTGGGGATGCTGCACTTGGCCCGTATCTGTTCCGCCGGTCTTTCCGACACCAGCGCCGCTTCGATTTGTTTTATGGGATCGAGACTGCCTTCCGCCGGATAGAGGGCCAGCACCTCGCCCAGCGAGGCCAGGGCCAACTGGATCATCTGCCGTCCGGCGATGGGCATGGCGCACTCTGGGTCGATCTCCACCAGCACATGATGAATGCGCTTGCCCTCGGCCACCGCCCGGGCGATCGCCAGCCGTTCATATTCCGACCAGCGGACCTGGTTCGTGGCGGTCCTTATTTTTGTTTTCCCCGGCTTTTTGTTGCTTGTCTTGGTTGCCGCTGCGACCGCGCTCTCCGCCTCCGGGTGCGCCAGACGCGCAATGTCGGCGCGCAACGACTGGAGGTTGGGGAGTTGTGTCCCCGTGCGGTACGCTTCCAGCAAAGCCGCGAACACGTCGGCCGCGCGCAACGCGATCTCGGGGACCGAAGCCGCCGCTGCCGTGTTCTCGAGCGCCAGCACGTCCTCGAACTCATGCGACAATTCGCTGAGTTCCCGGAACCCGCAGGCCGCCGAGTCCCCTTTCAGCGTATGCACCGTCCGCCGCAGGCTGCGCGCCGTCTCCGCATCGCCGGGAGATTTTTCCAGCTGCATCGCTTCGTCGTTCAGCTTCTGGACGAGTTCTCCCGCGGTTTCAAAGAACAACTGGCGGAGATCGCTCATCCGGTCTTCGGGAGGCAGGCTCACATCGTCACCTCGACCCGCCGATACGCCGTGCCGCTGTTGCTGTGCAGCATCTGAAACTTTTCCGTCAGCCCCAGCAGGCTTTCGGCATGGCCGACAAACATGTAGCCCAGGGGATTGAGGCAACGATAAAACTTCTCCACCAGCCGCCTCTGTTCGGCTTCGTCGAAGTACATCATCACGTTGCGGCAGAATATGATGTCGTTGCGCTGCGGCAGGTATTCCGTCTTCAAATTGTGAAAGTCGAAGTGCACCAGTTCCTTGACGCCCTTCTTCAACGCGTAGCGCTCGCCCACTTTATCGAAGTAACGCAAGCGGTAGCCATAGTCGACTCCCGTCATCTGGTGTTCGCTGTAGGAGGCCTCCTGCGCCGTGCGCAACACCGAATAGTTGATGTCGCTGGCCAGGATCTCCACCCGCCACGGCGCGGGGATCATGGGCTTCGGGACCGGCGCTTCCGAGGGCAGGGGATTGCGCAGATAGTAGTAGGACAGCGCGTCCGACACCAGCATCGCCAGTGTGTAGGGTTCCTGGCCCGTGGAACAGCCCGCGCTCCAGATCCTCACGCTGAAGTCCCGGCTCTCCTGTTTGCGCCGCAGTAGGTCCTCCATCACGTCCCGCTGAAACAGGTCAAGCTGCGCCTTGTTGCGGAAAAAGCTGGTCTCGTTGACCGTAAGGTTTTCCAGCAGGCACGACAGCTCTTGCTTTCCCGGCTGGCTGATGAGCAGGCGATAGTAGCTGTAAAACGAATCGAGCCGGCACTCCTTCAACCGGCGCAGCAGACGGTCCTGCAAAAAAGGCGTGCGCCGCTCGTCGAAGTGCATGCCGCATTCCTGGTAGACCAGCGCCTGCAGGAGTTTCAATTCCGCTTCGGTGAGTGCGGGCGTTTCGCTCGTATTCATGTGGGTTAGGTTCTTCCGGCTACTTCCCGGCCGATGCGATCTTCGTCTTTGTTACCGTCCCAGTTCCAGTTCCTGTTCCCGTTGCTACTCCTGTTTTGCCACTGCCGGCCGCCGCCGGCTTTTCCGCCAGCCTGTCCGCCGCCGCTTCGTTTCCCAGCTCGCGCGCCGCCAACACCTTGTTGATATCGAGCAGTATGATCAGCCGTCCCTGGTACTTGCCCAGGCCCGTCACACAATCCAATCCGCCCTCCTGCATCATGGCGGGCGCCGCTTCAATATCGCTTTCCGGGATCTTCAAGACTTCCGACGCCGAGTCCACGATCATGCCCGCCAGCCGCCCCCGGTGGGCAACGACCAAAATGCGGCTGCGCCGGTCGAGCCCGGTCGACGGCTGCCCGAACCGCTTCCGCAGGTCTACCACCGAGACAATCTTTCCCCGCAGGTTGATGACCCCCTCCAGATAATCGGGCGCGTCCGGCACCGCCGTGATCTCGGGCACGCGGACGATCTCATGCAGCGACGTGATGGGCACGCCGTAGGTCTCGCGGCCCACCCGAAAGCCGACTATGTGTATTTCCCGGCTCATGATTGAATTCCCCTCAACGCGAACCCGCCGCCGCCGTCCGGACTGCGTTCCCGCTCCCGGGCGCGCCCTCGTTCGTCCGCTGCTTCGTCCCCACGCCCGTCCACTCGCTCGTCCCCTCGCTCGAGCGCAGCGCAAACCGGTCCATCGAATCCAGCAGGCCCCGCGACATCTTCGACATCTGATCGGAGGAAGCGGCCAGTTCGGTGGAGCTCGAGGTCGACGACTGCACCAGTTCCCGCATGCGCTCCATGGCCAGCACCACCGCCTGCGCCCCCGACGCCTGTTCTTCCACCGCCGAGTTGATCTCGTGCGTGATCTCGTTCAAGCGCGTGGTGGCCCGCGCGATTTGCGACGAACCGTGCGACTGCTCGTTGGTGGCCGCCCCGATCTCCTGCGCAAACTTGTACACCTCGGTCACCACGTTCGATATTTTCCGCAGCGCTCCATTCAGTTCCTGCCCCAGATTCAGTCCTTCGTTGACGATGGTCGTGCTCTTCTCCATGTTGTCGACCGCTTTGCGCGCTTCCTTCTGGATGCTCTCGATCAACTCGGAAATTTCCTTGGTCGACTGCGCCGATTTCTCCGCCAGCTTGCGCACTTCGTCCGCCACCACCGCGAACCCCAGCCCGTGCTCGCCCGCCCGCGCCGCTTCGATGGCCGCGTTCAAGGCCAGCAGGTTGGTCTGCTCCGCCAGATCGTCGATCACTTCCACGATCTTGCCGATGTCGTCCGCCCGTCCTCCGAGCGCGTCGATGATCTCGCCCGATGCGTGGATCGTGGTGTTGATCCGGTTCAATCCGTCGGTCGCCTTCTCCATCGTGCCGATGCCGCTGTGCACCTCTTCCCGCGAGCGGTTCGATATATCGAGCAGCACTTTGGCCGTGTCCGCGACCCGCTGGATCGAAGTCACCATCTCATCGATCGAGGCCGAGGTTTCGCTGACGCTCGAGGCTTGCGTTTGCGTGCTCTTCACCATGTTCTGCACGTTGACGCTCATCTCGTGCATCGTGCTCGTCACTTCATCGATGGCCGACGATGTTTGCAGGCTGTTCTTGGCCGATTCGTCGGATGCGCTCGCCACCTGGGTCGAGGCGCTGGCCACTTGCGTGGCCGCGTCGCGCACGTTGCGCACCATCCCGCGCAGGCCTTCCACCATGCTCGTGAAGGCGTTCGCCAGCGTGTCGTTGGCGGAGCGCGGATGGACTTCGACCGCCAGGTTGCCCCCGGCGATGGCTTCGGAAACCGCCGCCATTTCCTTCAGGTACCTCACCATCGAGTCGAATGTCCGGGCCAGCTGCCCGATCTCATCCGTGCCGTGAATGTCGATGGTGTGCTCCAGATCGCCGGATTGGCCGATCTGGTCGGCCACATGGATCAGCCGGCCCAGCGGCCCGGTGATGCCTGCGGCCGTGCGATAGGCAATGACGATGCCGAGGGCGATGGCGATCAGGGAACTTAGAACGGCAATCACAATCGTCCATTGGGCTGCCGAATCATCGGAATGGCGCCTCGTGTCCAGCAGCGTGTGGTTCTCCCGGTCGATATCGTCCAGAACGTCGCTCGAACGCGAGACCCACGAGTTGGGGTCCTTTTGCAAATAAAAAATCTGCAGTTCGGCCACCGTGGCGTTGCCGCCATCGACGGCACGGCGCTTGTCCACCAGTGGGTTGGCGAAGTCGCTGCCCCAAGCCTGCTCCAGTCCCTGCACTTTTTCCAGGCTGCTTCTCTGCTGCATGGAATTCGCCAGGTCCTGGGCGTGGCGCAGGGCTTCGTTCAACCGGCGTTCGCCGTCGCTCATTTTGTCCACGTCCCGCGTGTCCCCGCTGAGCAGATAGTTCTGCAGGTAAAGCCGGTTCTGCATCATTTCGAAGCGCACCAGCGACGTCGCATCCGCCATGTCGATCGAACGCTGCGCCGCCGTCTTGGTCTCGTGCTCGCGCCACACCGCGAACAGGTTGATCAGCAGCAGCAACAGGACTGTGACTAAAATGACGCCGAAACTGATATACAACTTCTTTCCGATATTCATACTCAGACCTTCCTCAGCCAGCACTTCAGACCCAGCTTCGCCCGCTTACTGGTTCGGACTGAAATTGAATTCCACAATGCCGGTCGACTCTTCCGGCCCCGCCTCGAAACGCCACTTCTTCACCGCATCCAGAGCGGCGTTCGCCAACACCGGATGCCCGCCCAGCAGCTTGACTTCCTTGACCGTCCCGTTGGGCGCGACCGTGACTTGGATCTTCACCACGCCGCTGATGTTCATGCGCCTCGCCAATTCCGGATACACGGGCGCCACTTTGGTCTTGGCTTTTCGATTGATTTCCGCTTGTCCCCATGCCAGGGGACAGCTAGCCGCAGCCCATCCGCCAACCAACAGCAAACCCACCGCGACCAGACGCCTTAGGGTTCGATTTAACACAATGCCTCCCTATTTCTCTTTCACACTTGCCCTATATTCCTGCAAGGACCACATCGGCGATACCAAAAGTTCGTGCTTCGCATTACTTTGGTGATCGGCATGTCCGCCTGGTCGCATTAATCGGATCATCGGGTCATCGGGCGATCAAAGTTCAGAAACCGAGCCATTCGATGATCCGATCATCCGCTCGCCCGATTGCATATTGAGACGCCCGTATCACTTTGGTGACGTTTCACATCTCGGCACTGCCCTTCATATTTCCTTGACTCAATTTGAGAATCCAGCGTAGCTTTATCTGTAATTCAGTTGTTTTCAACCGCTTAGATGAAGCGAATGGTGCCCTCTGACATCCCATACGGGTAATTCGGGTCCCAGCAACGTGTCTCAGTCTGACGAAACGTTCCAGAAACTTCTTCTGGAGCTTTCCCGTGCGGCCTTTCAAAGCTCCGATCCCAGCCAGCTCATCCGCTCGTTCTGTGCCCAAACGCGCGTCTTCTTTCATGCCAGCGGAGCTTTCTTTTGGAGTCGCTCTTCCAACGGCGATCTGATTGGCGCCGAAGCCGACGGCGAGCGGATCGAATCTTTTCGTGGTATTCGCCTGCGCGCCGGCGATGCATCCATCGCCCCATCGATCGCCATGGAGGCTGTGGAGAAGCGTCGTCCCATCTTCCTCAACCACAGCGACACCGCCCGTTATCCCTGGCTCGCCGAATGCCGCGCTCATGCCGCCATGGCCGCCCCTTTGCTGGTCTCCGGCTTTGCCCTGGGCGCCATCGCCTTCGTGCGCAACGCGCCCGATGCCGGCTTTGACGAGGATGACGCCGCCAAAGCGGCCATCCTGGCGGGCCAGCTCTCGACCGCCCTCGAAGCCCTCCGCTGGCACCAGCTTTCCCGCGAAGAGCGCCGCCGCGCCAGCATCCTGGTCGAAGTCGCCACCGCCCTCCACGGCCTGCCCGACACTGCGGCCGTGATGGAGAGCATCGCCGACCGCCTCCGCGTCCTCCTGCATTCCCCCGCCGTGCTGGTCTTCGTGCAAGAGGAGAAAACGCTGCGGTTGCAGGCCGCCTCGACCGAAGCCCCGAAACTCGCCCACTCCATCCGCGAGCGCTTCGAACGTAACGACCTGCGCTCCGCGCTCGAGATTGCAGCCCGCGCCATCTCTGCCGGCGAGCGCATCACGGTGAGCATCGACGGCGCCTCCCATTTCGGTGAAGATTCGCCGCCGGGAGTCCTGATCGCCGCGCCTTTTCGCACCTCGCGCTCCCACGGCGCCATCCTCGTTTATCCGCGCCGCGCCATCCCCTTCACCCAGGAAGACAAAATCCTGGTCTCGGCCCTGGCCGGATTTGGCGCCGTCGCCATCGCCAATGCCGAGTTGTACGGCATGGCCCGCGCCCAAGCCCAGGAATTGCACGAAATCCTCGAGATCTCCTTCGAACTCGGCAGCGCCGGTAAACTCGACGAGTTCATGCAGACCTCGGTGGTGCGCGCCGCCACTTTCCTCGGCTTCGAACGCTGCTTCATCGGACTGCTCGAGAACGCCGCCTTCCATATTCGCTGGGGAGTGGAAAACGGTGCACCCCGTCCGCTCGATATCCCGCTCCACAACGGCCCCGCGTCCTTCACTCTGCAAAAGAAACAGGTATTTTTCACCGAGGACGCCGCCAAAACTCCCGGCGCGAATTTGGAATTCGTCGCCGCCTTCCGCGTCCGCCAATTCCTCGCCGTCCCCCTGCTCGGCTCGAACGGCGATGTCCTCGGCATGTTTGGCGTGCTCGACCGCATCGCAGCCGGGCCCATCGACGACGAAGACATCCGCCGCGCCCGCGCCCTGGCCGCGCACGTTGCCATCGCCCTCGAACTCACCCGCAACCTCCACCAGGCCGAGGAGCACCGCCGCCGCGCCGAGGCCCTGGTCGCCATCGCCCTCGAACTCAACACCGTCCTCCATCTGCCCGATTTCATGCGCAACTTCGCGCTCCGCGCCTCGGCCCTGCTCGGCGGCCGCTCGGTTGCCCTCAGCCTTTTTCAGACGGCGGACATCGATACCGTACTGTTGAGTGGCGCCGATGAACTCGCCGTCGAAATCAACGACAAGGCCGTCCTGCGCCGCTTCGGTCAAGCACTCGCCGCAGCCCTGCCCAAATACCCCGCCGAAGTGGCCTTCGCCCCGGCCGCCGATATTTTCGGGACCGCTCTCGCCTCGACCCTGGGATGGAGCGATTGCACCCTGGTGCGCCTGGCCGGCTCCTCCGGCGAACTCGTCGGCGTGCTCTGCCTCGCCGACCGCGGCTCTCCGCTCGCCGCCGCCGACGACCAGTTGCTCCGCGCCATTGCCGGCCATGCCAGCATCGCGCTCGAAAATGCCTGCCTGTTTACCCGCATGCAACAGGCTAACCGCCATTGGATGGAAGTTTTCGACGCCATCAGCGACTTCATCGTGGTCCACGACGAGCAGCACAACGTGCTGCGCGTCAATCGCTCCCTCGCCGATTTCGTCGGCACCGCACCCGACCAATTGATTGGCGTCAACATGCGCGCCCTCGACGCCCTTTCCAACGCGTCCTCGCCCTATTCCTGTCCCTTCTGCCGCAGCGGCGAGGCTCTCGACGAATACGTACATCCCGTCCTCGAACGCACCTACCTGGTTTCCACCTCGCGCATTCACGCCGCCAACCAGGGGCTCTCATCGCATGCGCTTGGCGCGATGGGCCGGGGTGAAACAGGAACGAGCGGCGCCCAGTTGCAGTCCGTCCACGTCCTCAAGGACATCACCGACCGCCGCGAAGCCGAACGCCGCTATCGCGAGCTCTTCGACAACACTCAGGAAGGTATTTTCTTTTCCACTCCCCAGGGACGCTTCGTCGAAGTCAACGACGCGCTCGTCCGCATGCTCGGTTACGGCAGCCGCGAAGAGCTCTTCCAGCTCGACATTCCCACCGAGGTCTATTTCACTCCCCGTCGGCGGGAAGAAATGGTGGAACTCTTCGAACGCCATGGCGCGCTGCGCAATCGGGAAGAAATCCTCCGGCGCAAGGATGGATCGCCGGTCCACGTCTTCATCAACTGCTTCGCCGTGCGCGATGCGTCCGGCAGCATCTTGCAATACCGCGGCCTCATGCTCGATGTCACCGGCCTCCACCAATCCCAAACCGAGTTGCAGAAAGAGCGCGATTTCTCCAGCAAAGTCCTCAGCCATACCCAGAGCCTGATTCTGGTCACCGATACCGAAGGCATCATCAGTTACGCCAACCGCCGCTGGAGCGGCCTCGGCTTTCAACAGAGCCAGATCCTCGGCCATCCCTTGCCAGAGCTCTGCGTCCCAACGCGCCGCGCCGCTCTCCACGAAGCGTTGACCGCCGTAGCCAGTGGCCAGCAAGTGGACAACTTCGATCTGCCCTTGGTCCGCGGCGACGGCGGCAGCAGCCAGTTCTCCGTCAACCTCAGCCCCATCGGCGGCGAAGACGGCAAGGTCTCCAACATCGTCGTCGTCATGACCGACGTGACCGACTCCGCCCTGCTCCGTTCCAAGCTCATGCACGCCGAGAAAATGGCCGCCGTCGGGCAACTCGTCTCCGGCGTCGCCCACGAAGTCAACAATCCCCTCACCGCCATCCTCGGTTTCACCGACCTCTTGATGGAGAACTCCGAAATCCCCGAAAGCGCGCGCCGCGATCTGCGCGTCATCTTGCAGGAAGCGCAGCGCACCAAGCAGATCGTTCAGAACCTCCTCAGCTTTGCCCGCCAGATGCCGCCCCAGCGCCAGCCCGTCCAGCTCAACTCCATCCTGCAGCGCACCGTTCACTTGCGCTCCTACGACTTCATGAGCCACGGCATTCAGGTGGTCGAATGCCTCGACGATTCCCTGCCCCAAATCGTCGGAGATTCCCATCAACTCCAGCAGGTCTTTCTCAACATCTTGAACAACGCCTACGACGCCGTCCGCGAAAACACGCGGCCCGCACGCATTGAGATCGTGAGCGCTCGCGCCGGCGCTTTCGTCGAGATTTCTTTCCGCGATAACGGCATCGGCATCGCCGATCCCGAACGCATCTTCGATCCTTTCTTTACCACCAAAGACGTTGGCAAGGGGACTGGTCTGGGCCTGAGTATTTGCTACGGTATCGTCCGCGAACACGGCGGCGAAATCGCTTGTCACAACAACCTGGACTCTGAAGGAGCGACCTTTATCGTCCGATTCCCGGTGGCAACCGGGTCGGCCTCCTTTGGAGCAGTTGCAGGAGTGCAACCCCTATGACACAAACTGGTATGACGCAAACTGGATCCAAACCCGCCTCCGCGCCCGTGCTACTGATTGAAGATGAACCGGCCGTCTTGGCCTTGGTGCGCGCCGTTCTCGAGGGGCACGGCTATAACGTCGTCCCCACCGAATCCGGCGCCGACGCCCTGCGCCTGCTCGCGGACGGCGAATTTCACGGCGTCGTCTCCGACATGCGCACCCCCGGCGGCGTCGATGGCGCACAGGTCTATGCCTGGATCGCCAGCCATCGCCCGCAACTCGCCTCCCGCCTCGTCTTCATCACCGGCGACATCGCCAACGAAGAAACCGCCGCCACGCTCCGCCGCACCGGCGCGCCCTGCGTGGAAAAGCCGTTTCGTGTGAACGACTTCATGGCCGTGGTTGAACGCACCATAGGTAGGGCCGCTTCATGACGGAAAATTCAACGGCGCAGAATTCGACGAAACAGAATTTAACCAAAGACGACTTCCGTATCCGCTTGCTCATCGTCGACGACGAGCAGACCATCCGCCGCCTCTGCATCACCGTCGGCGAGTCGCTCGGCCTCTCCTGCCTCGAAGCCGAGAGCGGCAGCGCCGCCCTCGCCCTGCTCGAAGAACAGCCCGTCCACATGGTGCTCACCGACATGGTCATGCCTCGCATGACTGGCCTCGAATTCCTCGAGCAAGCCAAGCGCGCCCACCCCCGCCTCGAAGTCGCCGTCATGACTGGCCACGGCTCAGTTGAAACAGCGGTGCAGGCCATGAAGCTCGGCGCCTACGATTACATTGCCAAGCCCTTCGCTCCGCTCGACGATCTCCGCCTTTTCCTCCGCCGCATGGCCGACAAAGTCCGCCTCGTCGAAGAAAATCTCTACCTCCGCGAACGCTCCGAAACCGAAACTTCCCTCCACGGCATCATCGGCCATTCCGCCGCCATTCAGAACGTCCTCCGCCTCATCTCCCGCCTCAAAGACACCCGCACCCCCGTCCTCATTTCCGGCGAAAGCGGCACCGGCAAGGAACTCGTGGCCCGCGCCCTGCATTTTCGCGGCAGCATGGCCGCCCGTCCCTTCGTCGCCGTCGACTGCGGATCGCTCGTCCCCACCCTCATCGAAAGCGAATTGTTCGGCTACGAAAAAGGCGCCTTCACCGGCGCTCTTCGTTCTAAGTCGGGCCTGCTGCAATTCGCCGACTCTGGGACCATCTTTTTCGACGAGATCGGCGAACTCCCTCTCGAAATGCAAGCCAAGTTACTCCGCTTCTTACAAGAAAAAGAAGTCCGCCCCGTCGGCAGCAATCAAAAGGTAAAGGTGGACGTGCGCATCATGGCCGCCACTAACCGCGATCTCGACGCCGAATATAAGAAAGGAACTTTCCGCAAGGACTTATATTTCCGCCTCAACGTAGTTACTATCTCTTTGCCCCCGCTGCGCGAGCGCCGTTCCGACATTCCCATCCTCACGGCCTTTTTCCTCGAACGTCTCGCTCCCGGACGCGCCGTACAACTCTCCAGCAACGCCATGAAAGCCCTGCTCGCCTACGATTGGCCCGGCAATGTCCGCGAACTGGAAAATTGCCTCGAACGCGCCGTCGCTCTCGGCGATCAACCCATCATCGAAGTCGGCGACCTGCCGCCGGCCATCGCCAAGGCGGAAGTCCAAGCCGCGGAAGTTCAATCCGAAGCCCGCGCCAATGCCCAAGCCGGGCAAGCCGCGCCAGCATTCCCCGCCCACGCCGCCGACTTACGCCCCACCGACTTGCATGTCACCGACTTGGAAGACATCGAGCGCCGTACCATCGCCCGCGTCTTCTCCCAAGTTAACGGAGACAAAGCCCTGGCCGGTAAGATGCTCGGCATCAGCCGCGCCACCCTCTATCGTAAGTTAAAGCGCTATAACATCGGCGCCCACGAAGGGCCCTCGCCATCGGCCACCCTGCAATGAATTGCCCGCGTAGGGCGGACACTCCTGTCCGCCGCTTTTGACTTTGCTCTTACGTGGTGGGTGGGTGGATCACATCGACGAGGGGAGTATATTGTACGTACACATTTGCCATGTTTCACGTGAAACACTGTACGTACAATTAAGGGCGCCACGCCGCCAGCCGCTGCTCCACCAACTCCTCGATGCGGTTCAGGACTTCATCCTCGCTCATACTCGTCGAGTCGAGCACTACGGCATCTTCGGCGGCGGCCAGCGGAGACGCCGCGCGCGTCCGGTCCCGCCGGTCGCGCTCGCGCAGATCGGCGGCCATGGCCTGCGCTGGCGCTCCGTGCGCGCGGTGCTGGTCGAGCCGCCGCTGCTCGCGAATCGCGGGATCGGCGTCGAGAAAAATCTTCAAGTCGGCATCGGGGAAAACCGCCGTCCCTATGTCGCGCCCCTCCATCACCACGCCGCCGCCAATGCCCATTTCGCGCTGCCGCGCCACCATCCATTCGCGCACCTTCGGATGCACCGAGACGCGCGACGCCGCCGCCGTCACATCCCGCTCGCGAATCCGCATGGTAACGTCTTTGCCGTTGAGCAGCACGCGATTGCCGCCCACTGTACGTTCCAGAACGATGTTCGATTCCTGCGCCATCTTCAGCAGCGCGGCATCGTCGTCGAACGACGCGTCGCCCTCGATCGCCCGCAGCGTCAGCGCCCTATACATCGCGCCGCTCTCCAGGTTCACATAGCCGAGTTTGCGCGCCAGCCGCGAGGCAATCGTGCTCTTGCCCGCTCCGGCAGGGCCATCGATCGCGATAATGAGCTTGCGTTGTGAAGATTCGGTCATCGTGGCGAACTCTGCATTGTACACGGAGCGCGCTAAGGTCCGCCGATCAAGTGTGGCGCGGGCGCCCCCGCCCGCGAAAAAGCCGCGTATTCACAGTGCTGTACGGCGCAACGAGATCCTTGCTCAGAGACTCCTTAGGGAACCTCTGATCAAGTTCGTTTCCAAAGGTATTGGGAAGGGCACGGCTTCAGCCGTGCCGTTAGGACCCGCTAAACATGCGGCTTTAGCCGCTGGGGGCCGCGCTTTCAAAGTATCGCACATCCTCTTCGGGGACTTATTCAGAGACTCCTTAGCGCTTCACCACAGAACCAGAGTCGACTTAAATCTGTCATCGGAAAAAAGAATTGTCATCTTGACCCTGCGCGGAGCTTGGGAACGTAGGCTTGTTTCGGCGGAGTGACTTGTAGCAGCGACTTGCTCCCGACATGCACAAAGCTCACCTCGCGCGCCGAGAGCAGGGCGTGGATGGCTTCTTTCACCCTCGTGCGCGGAACAAAGTTGGCGAAGAAGTTTTCCACTTCGCCTTCCTCCACGGCGACCACGCAGCCGAGATATTTCGAGACCAGCGCGGAAAGCGCTTCGGGCACGGAGATTCCAACGCCTTCGCTCACCACATCGGGCGCCCAGCGCGACAATTCGTCCCACACCGAGCCTTCCTCGACGGTGTAATCGACGCGCGTGATGCGCAGTTTGCCCCAGAGTTCGCTGAGAGCGCGATCCAGCCCGGCGTTGGAAACCGAACCGCCCAGCATCTCGCCAAGCCTCGATTTGGAAATAGGCCCGCGCCGCCGAATGAGTTCGAAAGCGTCGCAGGCCAGCGGCGAATAGGGAGAACGCGGTCCGGTTGCTGGTGCCAGCTTCGGGACGCGCTCGCCGACCAGCGCATAAAAATACGGAAACACCGAGGCTGCCAGCAGAAACGCGTTGTCCTCGTCGATCAGCGGGGCTTCGTAGGCTGCCTGGTCGCGCAGCGCGCGCACCATGAGTTCGGTTGCCTCTTTCGCCCGCGGATCGGCGTAGGCGTGCTGACGCGGCGGCAGATGGTCGTCCGCTCCTACCCACGCTCCGACAAAAGTCGGCAATAAAATCGCGGGACGCGTCGGGAACATCAGGCAGAATCCCACCGACTCGAGGAAGGCGCGGGCATCGTCGAGCGTGCGCACGGACTGGCCGTCGAGCCGCCACTTTTGCGCGCGAGCCAGTAAAAGTTCGGAGTCGGTCATTGCTTCGATTAGAACACAGGTCTCAGTTCTCAGTTCTCAGTTCTCAGTTCTCAGTTCTCAGTTCTCAGTTCTCAGTTCTCAGTTCTCAGTTCTCAGTTCTCAGTTCTCAGTTCTCAGTTCTCAGTTCTCAGTTCTCAGTTCTCAGTTCTCAGAAAAGGCTGACCTCATGTAAATCGATGGTCAATAACTTGCGAGGCACCTGCGCACTAACCCGAAGCTCAACGTAAATAGATTCTACTGAGAACTGAGAACTGGGAACTGGGAACTGAGAACTATATCCGTTTGAACGCCTTCTGAATGTCCTGCATGGAATAGCGCAGCACCACAGGACGACCGTGAGGGCAGGTCATGGGATGCTCGGTTTTCGCCAGCTCCGTGAGCAGCCACTCCATTTTATTTTGCTCGAGCGGCATATTGACTTTGATGGCGGCGTGACAGGCAATCGAGGCCGCAATGCGAGCGCGCACCGCTTCCAGATTGATGGCTTGGTCTTCGCGCGCGATCTGTTCGAGGATTTCGTTCAGCATGTGCTCGATGCGCGCGGCGTCCACGCCCGCGGGCGCGACTTTCACCGCCACGCTGCGCGCGCCGAAAGGTTCGGCTTCAAAACCGTTGCGCGCGAGTTCGTCGGCAATGTCGCTGAAGACGGCCTGCTGCGCCGGAGTCAGTTCGACGACCAGAGGCATGAGCAAACGTTGGCTCTCGACCTGCTGCGCCGAGCGTTGCCGCAGGACGCGCTCGAACAGCACGCGCTCGTGGGCCACATGCTGGTCGACGATCCAGAGGCCGTCTTCGTTGACCGCGAGAATGAATGAATTGCGAATCTGGCCGAGCGGGCGCAGCGTCCGCAGCGCTTCGAGAGTCGGCGCGGGTTGCGGCTCTTCGGGGATCGGCGGAGCGCAGCCGTGGTCGGGGATGGTTTGCCGCGCGCTCGTATGATCGGCGATGGAGCGATCTCCAACGAGCGGATCGGACATCGGCGCCTCGGGTGCGCGGTTGAGCGATAACGCCGCATTGGCGTCAATCGCAATTCCTCCGTCGAATTCGAGGCGCGCAGTGGTCGCGGGAACGGAAGGCGCTTGCAGCGCGAATCCGCCCGCCGTCGCGGGCTCGTACAGGTCGCGCCACGGCGCTCGCTGCGAACCATTGTTTTGCGAATCATCGTTTTGCGAATCATTGTTTTGCGAACCATCGTCTGCCGAGCTTCGCTCGGTTGGACGGACGAGGGCGTCCGTCCCTACGTGGGTCGTGACAGGGCTGGTTAGGCCTGCGCTCGCCGTGGGCTGGGCGCGGATTTCCGTCAGGAACTGCGGCACTGGCCGCGCCTTCATCAGCGCCGCCCGCACCGACTCGCGCACGAAATCGTGAATCACCGAGTGCTGGCGAAAACGCACTTCGGTCTTCGAGGGATGGACATTCACATCCACTTCGGCCGTCGGCATCTCGATAAAGAGTAGGACCACGGGATAGACCGTCGGCGGCAGAATATTGCGATAGGCCTCGGTGATCGCGTGTTGAATAAGGCGGTCGCGAATCAGGCGGCCATTGACGAAAATAAAAATCGAATTGCGATTGAGTTTCTGAATCTCCGGCTTGGAAACAAATCCATGCAGCCGCACTTCGCCGAAATCCTGTGGCGTGTCCGCGGCACTGCGCCGCCACGGCGGAGGCTGCGGCAGGCCGATGCGCTCCAGCGGTTGCACGGCCGCGAGTGGAATTAGCTGGTCGAGCGTCTCGCGCCCGAACACCTGGTAGACGCGCTCGCGATGACCGGCCACGGGCGGGGCCACCAGCAAGGCATTCGTCGCCGAGTGCAATTCGATATGCTTCTCCGGATGCGCCAGCGCATAGTGCGTGACCAGCGAAGCGATGTGGGAGAGTTCGGTCGATTCCGATTTTAGAAATTTCTTGCGCGCAGGAGTATTGAAAAAAAGATCGCGAATCGTAATCGAAGTTCCCAGCGGCAGCCCCGCCTCTTCCACGCGGATGATCTTGCCGCCGTTGATTTCGAGGACCGTTCCGGCGGCTTCTTCCTCGGCGCGGGTTTCGAGATGGAGGCGCGCCACCGACGCGATGGAAGGCAGCGCCTCGCCGCGAAATCCGAGGGTCGAAATGTTCAGCAGATCGTCAGTGTCCTTGATTTTAGAAGTGGCGTGGCGCTCGAAGGCAAGCATGGCATCGTCGCGCACCATGCCGCAGCCGTTGTCGGCGATTTGGATGAGTTTCTTTCCGCCCGCCTCGACCTGTATGCGGATGCGCGTGGCGCCGGCGTCCAGCGCGTTCTCCAGCAGCTCCTTGACGACGGACGCGGGACGCTCGACCACTTCGCCGGCGGCGATCTGGTTGGCGACTCTTTCGGGAAGAACGTGGATTTTTCCCATGGGGTTCAGTGGCCAGTGTGACAGATTCGGCGGCGCAGCGTAAAGACGAACCAACGGCAGACCTGCCATGTCTGCGGACGCGTCAATCCCCGTCTCTACGGACGGAATAGTTATGCGCGCTCACTTCGCCGCTTGCTGGGCGGGACTGGAATTTCCCATGTCTACGACCACCTTCCACTGGCCGTCCTTCTGCTTTTTCCAGATCGAGGTGTATTTGCCGTAGTTGGCGACGAGCTTCCCCTCTTTGTTTTTGGCGGTGTAGATGTAAGTGCCGTAGGTGTAGCCAAGATCGCCGGAAGCGGCCATATCGGCCTTGACGGGCGTCCAGGTGAGGGTCGTGCCCGCGGGCCAAGGAGGCTGCTTGCGCATGGCGTCGATGGTGTCGAAGCCGCCACCGTCCACGATTTCCACGCCATCGCTGGCGAAGTAAGTGAGGAAGGCAGCGTGGCCGTGCTGGGCGACATCGGCAACGAACTCGGCTTCGAGTTGGACGAGCAGGTCGGCGCCCTTGGTTGATTTCGGTTGAGTGGCGACGGAAGTGGCAGCGAAAATGAGGAGCAGCAGTGCTGCGGCGATTTTGTTCATTGAAATTTCCTAGGCCGCGATGGCGGCGGATCGCAAGGATGCGTTCGGCGATAACGTTACCATGCGGGGAGCCTGGTCGTCGCGACCATAGGGTTGCGGTGCGATGTCTAGCAGCTAGTGGTAAAAGTCGTTGAGCAGAGGACAAACAACACTTCTCATGACAAGTTCTGGAATTTTGCGGGAATTGGTGTGCTAACCCACTCATTTTTCATCTTGGAAAGCGGTGTTTTGACGGAGGAGTTGTTCTTTGATTTTGGCGGGGAGGCGCGAAGCGGCGAGTAATTCTTGCAGCAGCGGGGCGGGGATTTCGCGGCCGAATTCGAGGGCGCGAGCCAGCGAGAGATGCTCGGTCCGCAGAAGGGCGGCGCGGATTCCGCGGCGGGGCGACCACTTCGCGTGCTGCGCGACCGCGTGCACCAGGGCTGCGCTGGCGGCGGGTCGGAGCACGGCATTGATCACGAGAGCTTCGGTGAGGCGCGGGTTTTCGAGCGCGGTGCGCATGACTCGGGTTTCGCGGGCCACGGCTTCGGCGTGCTTCTTGCCAGCGACAATTTTGCGGCCGCTGGTTTTGCCATTCGTGAGTTTGCCATCGCCGATTGGTCCATCCAGCAGCAGCGCCGCGGCCACTCGGCCCGAGGCGCGGCGGGCTAGGGTCATGCGTTCGCCGATGGTCACGGTTTTTAGGCGCGAGATGAGGACATCGTCGACGACAACTTTTACATCGGCGGGAACGGCGGGCGAGAGCGCAACTTTCATCAGATCGAAAGTGTAGAACTGGCGCGCCAGCGGCACGGACACATGGCGTGGGGTGCGCGGATGACTGGCAAGCGCGAGCTTCACTTTACGGCTCTTGAGCGCGTTGGCGTTTTTAGCGAGTTGTTCGAGGACTTCAGCGGGCAGATCGGCGCGTTTGAGGAGGGCCAGGGCCAAATCTTCGGTGAGGGCGGGATCGGCTGCGGCGCGGAGCAAATCGGCGGGCACGAGTGGAATCGGCATAGCCGACGCCGCTGCTGACGACGTGTTTTCGTCTTCGGAATTTTCGTCTTCGGACATTGCGCCCTCGGCGGCTAAACAGGCTGTGGAAAAATTCCGGTTTCGTATCAGGGTGTCGCTTTAGCGATACCGTATGTCTTGCGAAATCAATCGCCCCTTTAGAGGCTGGGGCGCGAAATTAGACTTTTTCCGCAGCCTCTAAAGCCGCCACTAATAACAAGCTGGTTTTTCGCAGCGCTGAAGCGCTGCTCCATCCAAATACAAATCAGATCCACGGCACGGCGTGAGACCTGGCGAGCCTCGCTCTACATTCGCCTTGCTCTGGCTAGCGCGCCTTCCACGGAATCGGCCAGATTTTGGCGCACGTCGATGCCGGGAATGTTTTTTTGCAAGGTATTGTAGAAAATCTGGCGCACATCCGGAGACTGACGAAAGACGCTGCCCGTCATGGCTACGGGAAACAAGGCTAAAGAAGGAATGGACGCTGGAAGTGCGGTTCCTGGCGAATGGGGCGCCAGACGACGGACGACAATGGCCGCGAGGTTCGCCAACCTGGTTCCGGCGTCGGCGAGGAGATGACGGGCAATAGCGTCGGCTTTGTCGGCAGCGCGGAGGACGATGGGAAACAGGCGCGGGAAATCGGGAGGTGGAGTCGAGTTGGCTTGCTGCACGAGTTCGTCGATGGTCGCGAGTTTCCATTCTTGGAGGACCATGGCGGTGAGCGCAGTTTCGACCCCTTGGTCGCGGGCGGTCACGATGGCGGAGATGGCGCGGCGGCCGATCCAGTGGCCGGAGCCTTCGTCGGAAATAGCAAAGCCCCAGCCTCCGGCGCGCGCGGTGCGGCCGGCGGAGTCGCGGCCGTAGACGATGGAACCTGTGCCGGCGATGGCGATCGCTCCGGGCCCCGCGCCGAAAGCGGCTTCGAGGGCGATCACTGTGTCGCCGACGACTTCGATGCTGGCGGAAGTTGTTTCGGGAATTATTTCCGAGAGGATGCCGCGAATCTTCGCTTCGATCTCGGGCCGGGCAGCGCCAGCGGCCCCGATGCAGACGGCTTCGATCCGATGGGGAGAAATTTTGGCGGTGGCGCAGACTTGGTGAATGGCGGCGTGCAGCGCTTCCCTTGCCTGCCGCTCGCCGAGGCGAACGATGTTGCTGCCGCCAGTCATCGACTTGGCGAGCACGGTGGTTTCGTCGGCGAGAACGCAGCGGGTTTTGGTGCCGCCGCCGTCGATTCCGAGATAGTAGGCCATCGCGCTAGTTCTAACACAGGTTCGGCGACGCGGTTGGCGGCGGAACATGCTTGTGCAATGCCGCGGGCCGAAATTGGTATCGCGCCCCGTAAACTCGCGATATAAGTTTAGATTGTCATCTTAGGAACCTTTGATCAAGTTCGTTTCCAAAGGTATTGGGAAGGGCACGGCTTCAGCCGTGCCGCTAGGACCCGCTAAACATGCGACTTTAGCCGCTGGGGGCCGCGCTTTCAAAGCATCGCGCATCCTCTTCGGGGACTTATTCAGAGGTTCCCTTAACCACGAGTGGGGCCTAAGAGGAAGGCCTGCGCATGAGAACGGATCAAACACATAGGTCCTTCGCTTAGGATAACAATCTGGATTTATGCCGCGAACCTGCGGTACACGCGGCTGGCCGCGTCTCTATTGGAAGGAATCGCTTGGGATTGAATCGGATCGACCTGCTGATTATTGCGGCGTACCTGGCGGGGATCACGCTGTTTGGGCTGCGCTTTCGCAAGCGGCAGCGGACCATGCGGGATTACTTTCTCGCCGGCCGCAATATTCCCTGGTGGGCGATTGCGCTGTCGATTGTGGCGGCTGAGACCAGCACGTTGACTATCATCGGCATTCCCGGGCTTGCCTACGATACGAACCTCACTTTTCTGCAACTGGCGATGGGGTACGTGATCGGGCGCGTGATGATCAGCTTTGTGTTGCTGCCGCAGTATTTTCGCGGCGAGCTGTATACGGCCTATCAGCTCATCGAGCGGCGGTTTGGACCGGAGCTGCGCACGGTGACGGCGGGCCTGTTTTTGTTGACGCGGGCGGCGGCCGAGGGAGTGCGCGTCTATGCCGTATCGATTGTGGTCTCGATTGCGCTGGGCACGGGCGAGGTCGCGTCGATTGCGATCGTTACGCTGCTGACTTTGATCTATACGTTCGAGGGCGGGTTGGCGGCCGTGATCTGGACAGATGTGGTGCAGACTTTCATCTACGTCGGCGGAACGTTGGTGGGGCTGGTAACGATTCTGCATCTCGTGCCGGGTGGGTGGGGCGCAGTGCAGGCGATTGCGGGTGGGTTGCACAAGTTCCAGATATTCGATTTTTCGCTTTTCAATTCGGCCGTGTCATCGCACTGGCCGCGTTTGATTCTTGCGAAACCTTATACGCTGTGGGCGGGAATTATCGGCGGCGCGTTTTTGACGACGGCCAGCCATGGCACCGACCAGCTTATCGTGCAAAGATTGCTGGCGGCGCGGAACCAGCGGCAATCGGCGCTGGCGTTGCTATCGAGCGGCGTCGCAGTATTTTTTCAGTTTGGGTTATTTCTTCTTGTGGGCGTGATGCTGTTTGCCTACTACCGGGTCCCGTCGGCGGCGTTTGGGAGGGCGGACAGAATTTATCCAACGTTTATCGTGAGCCGGATGCCGCATGGAATTGCGGGGCTATTGATCGCGGCAATTCTAGCGGCGGCAATGTCGAACTTGAGCGCGGCGCTGAATTCGCTGGCATCGAGTTCGATTATGGATTTCTATCTTCGGTTTCGCGCGGGGCGTCGATCGGAATCCCGTTCGAACTCTGGTTCGGAACCGCGTCTGGAATTGAGCGAAGCGGCGCGGCTACGGCTGGCGCGGCTGGCAACGGTCGCGTGGGCGCTCGTGCTCTTTGGGCTCGCGGTGCTGGCGCTGCACCGCGTAGGGCGGGTGGTGGAAGCCGGGTTGCAAATCGCGTCGGTCGCTTATGGGGCGTTGCTCGGCGTGTTTCTGCTGGGAGTGCTGACCAAGCGCGCGAATCAGCGTGGGGCGATAGTGGGCATGATTTGCGGCTTCGCTACGGAGTTGTATTTGTGGGGATGGTCGCAGGTGGCGTTCACATGGTGGGTGGCGATTGGAACCTGCGTGACGTTTGCCGTCGGATTCGCGGCCAGCATCCTCCTGAAGGGCGAATCGAAAGCGTGAACCGCCGAGACGCCGAGGACGCAGAGAGAATATGGCTCAAGTCATTCCTGGACGCTTGTGTTCTCTACAATCTCTGCGGTCGGGTTTTCCGAGCGCCCGTGACAAACATGGTATTGCAAGCGGGGCTGCCAAACTAAGGTAACCGCCGATTTTTGCATACCTCCGTATCTTCAGGCGTGTTACCAAAGGACACGCGCAGGCGGCACGTTTACCCCCTGCCCATCCTCCCCTTAAGGTGAAGACTCCAGCCCCGAGCGATCCCTGCGCTTGGGCCCACTTTTGGAGTCACGGATGCCTACGGAAGATCGCGGCTTTGAACTCGGCCTATTACCTGAAAAGAAGTGGAATTGGCGGACCTTCGCAGCGAGTTACGGGATTCTTGTACTCCTGGTTCTGCTGCTCATCGTATGCGGGATCATGCTGCCCGATACGACGCTCACCGGCATTACCTACCACGTCACGGATCTGATTCCGCGGCCGGAGCTACGGCCGGAGCCGCTGCCCAAAGCGAAGGCGCTGCCGCAGCACGCGAAGATGCTGCCGCCACCGCCTGTAATCGAAGCGCCGAAGCTGATCGTGCCGCGCGAGATCCGAGTGGCGAAGCCGCAGCCGCAGGAGATTGAGCCGCCCAAGGTTGCGACGAACAACCTCGCGCCGGCGGTGTTGAAGATGGCGGGTGGAGCGCGTCCGGTGCTGATTCATACGGGGGACTTCGCGGGAAGCTCGGTGGCGCCGACGGTGAATACTCCGATTGAGAAGGTGCAGACGGGCGGGTTTGGCGATCCGAATGGATTGAAGCCGAGCGACCACGGTAAGCCGAATGGCAAGCTGATCGCATCCGCGGCGGGCTCGTTCGACATGCCGGTGGGACCGGGACAGGGCAACGGCTCGGGCGGAGCGAAAGGGATCAAAGGCACGGTGGCAAGCGCCGATTTCGGCAACGGAGTGGCAACGCCGGGACACGGAGACGGACGCAGCAGTGGCCGCGGCAATGTGCAGACCTCGGGTTTCGGATCGCAGGAGGTCGCGCAGAACACGCCGCATCTTCAGCGCGTGGATAGCGGTCCGCCGCCGGCGCCGGTCGAGATCACCTACAAACCGAACCCGGTTTATACCAGCGAAGCGAGAAATCTGAAACTGGAAGGCGAAGTGCTGCTCGAAGTGGAGTTTGCGGCAAACGGGCAGTTACATGTGAACCGCGTGGTCCGGGGATTGGGCCACGGGCTCGATGAAGCCGCCGTGGCCGCTGCCGGCAAAATGCGCTTCAAACCGGCATCGCGCAACGGGCAAGCCATAGATTCTACGGCAATTGTGCATGTGGTATTTCAACTGGCGTATTAAAACTTTGGAGATGCAAGTTATGCGGATAGCGATGGCGAAAGTTATGAGCAACATGAATTGGACGATCTTGGCCCTGCTGACGGTGACGCTGACGGCAGGTGCCCAACAGCCGGCAGCCGCGCCGGAAAATGCGCAACCGGCGCCGGTGACACAGCAGCCGGCGTCCGCGCCGCAAGACCCACAACCGGCGGCGGTGGCGCAGCCGAGCCCGACGCCCGCTGTATCGGGCACGGCCCAACCGGTAATAGCCCAACCGGCGCAAGCGCAATCGACGCCAGCGCAGCCAGCTCAGGCGCAAACCAATCTTGTGCCACCGACCACGATGGACCAGGTCGTCGATCGGGTGATCATGCGCGAGAAGGAGCTGATCAAGTTCCTGTCGCCGCGCACTCCCATCGTGGAGACTTATCTGCAGAACCTGACGCAGGACCCGCAACTGGGGCCGATCCCGCGCGACGATCGTTACTTTCTGGGACGCATGGACCTGAGCGATTCGATCGACCGGAGCGACTACCTTGAAGGCAAGGGCAAAGATAAAGATAAAGACGAGGGCATGGAGAAGCACCTTCTAGGCGGGATCACCAATAAGTTCAAGATCCAGTACAAGCCGCTGGGCTTCTCCTGGATGATCTTCGCCGACCGCAACGACTTTGACCGGCAGCACTACGATTTTCACTACGCGCGGCGCGAGTTCCTGGGCGACGTGCGCTGCCTGGTGTTCGATCTGACGCCGAAAAAAGACGCGGGACACGGGCGGTTTCTGGGCCGTATCTGGGTCGAGGACCAGGACTTCAACATTGTCCGGCTCAACGGCACTTATGCGCGTCCCACGCGCAACTTTTATTACTTCCACATGGATAGTTGGCGGTTGAATTTGGTCCCGGGTTATTGGGTGCCCGCATACATTTACAGCGAGGAAGGCGATTTTACCGCGGGAGCCAAGAACAAGATCGCATTCAAGGCGCAAACCCGCATGTGGGGATATAACCTGAAAACGGCGGCGGCAAGCGACGAACTTACCAACATCACGGTGGACAGCGTAAAGGACGACACGCCCACGGCGCAGGATGCGAGCCCGCTGGCCGCCGAGCGCCAATGGCAACAGCAGGCGGAAGACAACGTGGTCGACCGGCTGCAACGGGCCGGGCTGCTGGCGCCGGAAGGCGACGTGGACAAGATCCTGCAAACCGTCGTGAACAACATCGAGATCACCAATAACATCGAACTGCCGCGGCCCGTCCGGACGCGCGTGCTGACGACTTCTCCGCTGGAAACTTTCAGCGTCGGCAACACGATTGTCATAAGCCGCGGGCTGATCGACGTGCTTCCCGACGAGGGCAGCCTGGCCATGGTGCTCGCGCACGAACTGGCCCACATCGTTCTGGGGCATAACCTGGGCAGCCAGTACGCGTTCAACGACCGCATGTTGTTCTCCGACGAGTCGACTTACCAGAATTTCGGGTTCAAACATATTCCCGAAGAAGAAGCGGCCGCCGACAAGAAAGCGATCGAGATGCTCAAGGCTTCGCCGTACGCGCAGAAGCTGGAAACGGCCGGACTCTTCATCAAGGCGTTGCAGACGCGGGCCCCGAGCTTGGGCTCCCTGCTGCAACCGCACCTGGGGAACAACATCGCGCAAAACGGGACGATGCGCATGGCGCAAATCGGCGCCTCGGCTCCGGCGCTCGATTGGAACAAGCTCGACCAGATTGCCGCGCTGCCCCTGGGCGGACGCGTCAAACTGAATCCGTGGGACGACAGTGTGGAAATCGTGAAGGCGCAGCCGGTCGCGATCACTTCGGCGCGCGATAAAATGCCGTTCGAGGTGACACCGTTCTTCCCGCGGCTCTCGCGCTACGGCACGGGGAACGCGCCCGCGGCCACTCCAGCGCCAACGACGACGACGACCGCCGCCGACGCCAGCGCCACGGCAAGCAACTGAGGCGGTCGTTCAATCGATTTGAGTTGATAGAAGCGCGGGCCGGGACCGGAAGAAATTCCGGGCTCCCGGCCTTGCGTCTTTTTAGGGGAGGACGCGCGCGTTAAGTACCGTGACCGCATAATGATTACCGCGTGGAAAACGAGTAGCGCCGTCATCTTGCCGGCTGTCCCGAGGGCGTCTCGCCCTCGGCGCGGCGGCGCTACGTTCGACGGTCAAGCGGTACAAATCATGCGGTCACAGTGCTAGAAGTGCTTTGTCAGGTCGCTGAAACGGTCCACCACCAGCAGCCGTTGCGATGCTGGAACGGGCGCGACTTCCTCGTGTTCGAGAATCCAAGTGCTGTCGTGAGGGATGAAGACAGCGTGCAGGCCCGCGGCCAGGGCGGGATTGATATCGGACTTAGGGCTGTTGCCGACCATCCAGGTTGTGTCCGCCGCGAGGGCGTATTTGGCAATGGCCGAGCGGTAGGTCGATTCGTCCTTCTCGGCGACGATCTCGACGGCGGAAAAATATTCCTTCAATCCCGAGCGCTCGACTTTGCCGGATTGCTCGGCGGGATTGCCTTTGGTCATCAGGATGAGATGATGGCGCTCGCCGAGATATTGCAGGGTCTCGGTCACACCGGGAAGAATCTCGATGGGATGATCGGCGATCTGATGGGCGAAGCTGCGAATGCGCTCGTGCAATTCGGGCGTGATGGGGTCGACGGAAAGCTTCTCGAAAGTTTCCACCAGCGAATGCGCGAAGCTGTGCAGGCCGTAGCCGTGCTTGACAATGCAATCCCGCTCCATGTCGTTCAGCGCCAGGCGCACCGTCTCGGGCGAGTATTCGCGATGGTTGAGGAACGAAATGAACTTTGCGATCGCGCGTTCGAAATAAATGTTGTTTTCCCAGAGCGTGTCATCGGCGTCGATGAGCAGGGTCTGGGCGCCATTTTCTCCCCGCATGGTTTCATGTACCGATTTCATAAATGGGTTTGGGTAGGGCACGGCTTTAGCCGTGCCGTTCAGAACCGATAAAATGCGGGCTTTAGCCCCTGAGGGCCAGACTGCTTGCCCGTAGAACTATTTATGAGACCAGTTCATGATAACGGCTGCGAGCGGGGGCCGTGGGTGAATTCACGGCTTTGATAGACTTGTGTTCGTATGAAAAACGATCGGACGATAAATTACCGCAGCGGAAATTCTTTTCTCACGCAGTGCGGGCTGGTTTTAGTTTTCATTTTTCTGGCCTCAACCTTGGGCGCGGCGCAGCAGAAGAAAAGCCGCACCATGACGGGCTCGGCGGCGAAGAGCGGCGCCCCGGCGGATTTGCAGGTCGCGCCCGATCTCGAAGCGCGCCTGGCCAAATTCCGGCGCGTTCCAATGCCGTTCCAAGCGGCGGGGTTGAGCGCCCGCGAGCGCCAGCTCGTCCGCAAGCTCGTCGAGGCTTGCGGTTATCTCGAAAGTATTTTCTGGCGGCAGAGCGATCCCGCGGGACTGGCGCTGTATCAATCGCTCGCCTCGAGCCAGAACCGGCGCGACGCGCAACTGCGGCGTTATCTGTGGATCAACGCTTCGCGCTTTGATCTGATCGACGACAACAAACCGTTTGTCGGGACCGAAGCCATGCCGCCGGGACAAGGGTTTTATCCCGCGAACCTGACGAGCGGCCAGGTCGAGAAGTACGTCAAGGAGCATCCCGAGCAGAAGGCGGCGATCTACGATCAGTTCACGATCGTGCGCTGGCACGACGAAAAGCTGGAGGCTGTTCCCTACCGAATCGCGTTTCGCGCTTACCTGGAGCCGGCGGCAAACGCTCTGCGGGCGGCGGCCAAGCTCAGTGACGATGCGGCGTTTGCCAAGTTCTTGCGGCTGCGGGCCGACGCATTGCTGAGCGACGATTACTTCCCTAGCGACTTGGCGTGGCTGGAGTTGAAGAACCCGAAGTTCGACATTATTTTTGCGCCTTATGAAACCTACATGGACGGGCTGCTGGGCGTGAAAGGTTCGTATGGCGCGGCGGTGCTGGTGCGCAACGAGCGCGAGAGCAAGAAGCTGGAGTTGTTCACACAATATGTGCCGCAGATTCAGGACGCGCTGCCGATCGGGGCGGAAGACCGTCCGTCGAAACATGGGCTGGAGACGCCGATGGAAGTGATGGACGCTCCGTTTCGCGCGGGTGACCTGACGCATGGTTATCAAGCGGTGGCCGACAATCTGCCGAACGATCCGCGAGTGCATGAACAAAAAGGCAGCAAGAAACTTTTCTTCAAGAATTTCATGGACGCGCGCGTCGACTACATCATTTTGCCGCTGGCGCGCAAGCTGATGGAGCCGGAACAAGCGGCGCAAGTTACGGGCGAAGGCTATCTGCTGGGCACGATCACGCACGAAATCTGTCACGGACTCGGCCCGGCGTTTGCGCGGACTTCATCAGATAGATCGTCGGGCAAGGTCGATATCCGCGAAGCGATCGGGCCGGGCTACAGCGGCCTGGAAGAAGCGAAGGCCGATGTGTGCGGAATGTTCGCGCTGAAATGGCTGGTGGACCACGACGCGCTTCCGAAAGAAAAGTTGGAAGAATCTTACGCGTCGTATGTGGGCGACCTGTTTCGCACGGCGCGCTTCGGGACGGCGGAAGCGCACGGGCAAGCGGAGATGATGGAATTCAATTATCTTTCGGAGCGCGGCGCGATCCGGCGCAACGCAGGCGGCAAGTACGCTCTCGACTATGAGAAAATGCCTGGCGCATTGGCCGATCTAACTAAAGAGTTGTTAGAGACCGAAGCCACCGGAGACCGCGCGCGGGCGGAAAAATGGTTCGCGAAGTACGATACTATGCCGGAAGAATTGAAGGCATCGTTGAAGGCGGCGGAGGACGTTCCGGTGGATGTCGATCCGGTATTTTCGTTTGCGGAGAAGATGAGGTAGGAAGGCTCCGAGCTGCGCGCTACGAGCTACGAGCAAACAACTGCAGATCCCTCGCTTCGCTCGGGATGACAATTTCATAAAATTCTGCGTTGAACCTTGGGCAGCAAGTGCCTCCAACTCGCAGCTCTTCTTACACCCACTCCACGCGCGGGATTTGGGGTATGATGCCGGCGGTGTGGCCCATGTCGAGGAGGCGCTTGACGGCTTCGCGGCCGTCGTCGCCGTAGTCGAGGGTGCGCTCGTTGACATACATGCCGACGAACTTATCGGCGAGCTGGGCGTCGAGATCGCGGGCGAATTGCATGGCGTAGGCCAGGGCTTCCTCGCGATGATCGATGGCGTACTGGATGCTCTCGCGCAGGGCCTGAGTAACGCTCTTCATCGTTTCCTTGCCGAGCGAGCGGCGGATGGCGTTGCCGCCAAGCGGCAGCGGCAGACCTGTTACTTTCTGCCACCACTTACCGAGATCGACGACGCGGTGCAATCCGGACTTATCGTAAGTTAGCTGGCCTTCGTGGATGATAAGTCCGGCTTCGTGCTTGCCTTCGAGTATCTGCGGAATGATTTGATCGAAGGGAACAACTTCCGTTTCAATGCCGGGCGCGAAGAGTTGGAGCGCCAAATAAGCGGTAGTGAGCTTGCCGGGGATGGCGATTTTCTTCTGCTTGATTTCGTCCTGCGTGAACGAGCGGGTGGACACGATCATGGGGCCGTAACCTTCGCCGACGCTGCCGCCGCAGGACATGAGCGCGTATTTTTCCTGAACGTAGGGATAGGCGTGAAAGGAAATCGCGCTAACGTCGTAGACGCCGTCGCCTTCCCGCGCCTGGCGGTTCAGCGTCTCGATATCGCAAAGGGTGTGGGTGAACTTGAGTCCGGGCACACGAACTTTGTTGGTGGCCAGGCCGTAAAACATGAAAGCGTCGTCGGAATCCGGGCTGTGGGCCACGGTGATTTCACGGACGGAAGAAGATACGGTACTCATAAGCTGCAATCCTGTTCTATAAACTTCACTGCCAAGTTCCCAGTGGTCACAACCGAGGGGTGACGCTCCACCCAAAAATCTCGTCCCCATTAGCGTTGCCCGCGCAAATCTACAAGGTGCGATGTTGGTGCCAGCGAGCGGCAAGGGAGGCGGCCAGCAGCACCTTGATAATTTCCGCAAAAACGACCCCTTGGGTCACTGCTCGAGACATGGTTGTCCTTTCTTCGTGGCGGACGCCGTGGGAGATCAACTCTCAGGCGGCAAACTACCGGCTCCGTCGCGCTCCGCCCGTTGGGCCGCCGAGCGCTTCATTTGCCGCCGGACGCGCATAAAGAGCGCAAGGGCGGCCGACACGACCACGGCGGCACTGACTCCGAGTATGAGAAACCACCAGAGCATCCGCACACCGTATTCAGGATAGCAGATGACAGGCAGCGAAAATTTCCACAGGACAACGAAGCGGAACGCCCGGAGGCGGTCAGTTCTTCTTCGCCGGCTTGGCCATCGCTGTGCGACGCTGCTCGATGTTCTTCAGGACTCGCTCCAATCGCTTGCGGGCCAGCTTCGACCCGGTAGCGACCTTCTCGATATTAGCGAACACATCGGGGTTGTTCATCTTGGCGCGAATTTCCTTGAGGAACGGATAAACCTTCGCAAAGATGAAAAACATCTCGCCGCAAATGCCGGGCTCCAGGAAAAGTTCTTCGTTGATTGCGCCGTGCAATACCAGAGACGCTGCCATATCCCAATAGCTGCCGACCTGGCGCATCCAGGCATTTTCCTGGCCGGGAAACGCGTTGGCTACTTTCAGGACGTCATCGGCGCTCTGCGGCCAGAATTCCGCCGTAAACCAGTTTCTTGCTTTTCGCATCTCCGCTTCCCGGCGGAGATCGTAGAGTTGCATCACCACTTGCGCATCGTGCGCGGTCGCTTGCTTTGCCATAGTTTCACCTCGTTAATGATGTTCTTTTACGGCTTGTCATCTACGGCTTGTCATCCTGAGCGAAGCGAAGGACCTGCTTTTTCGCGGTAGAACTACAGGTCCCTCGTTTCGCTCGGGATGACAATTCATAACAAACAATCTTCGTCAAACTTTCGAAACGTCCGCGGTTGCGCCTTCGAGGATGCGCGCGTAATCGCATTCCTTGTTCGGACACGCAATCACCGGCCCATCTTTGCGGATGCGCTCAACCAAATATTCATGTCCGCAATCCGGACACTTCTCGGGAACGGGCTTGGCCGCGGACGTGAACTTGCACTTCGGGTAATTTCCGCATCCGTAAAATGTGTTGCCCTTGCGGGCGCGCTTTTCGACGAGTTCGCCTTCCTTGCACTCGGGACACTTCACGCCGATGAAGTTCTGCTTCACATATTTGCAGTCGGGATAACCGCTGCAGGAAGTGAATTCGCCGTAACGGCCGTGGCGCAGGATCAGGTTGCGCTTGCACAAGGGGCAAGTTTCATCGAGCGGAATGTCGGGCACTCTCTTGCCCTGATCGAGCCGCCGCGTCGTCTTGCAATCGGGATAGCCGGTGCAGGCCATGAACTGGCCGAAGCGCCCGCGCTTGAGGACCATGACGCGGCCGCAATTTTCGCAATATTCCTCTTGCGCCGTCTCCTGCATGTCGGCCGAGTCGAGATCGGGCAGATTGATGGGGTTCTCTTTAGTGAACTTGCAGGTATCGGGATTTTCCTTGTCGTAAGTGCTGCACGCGTAAAACGAGCCGTGCTTTCCCCACTTGATGACCAGCGGCGCGCCGCACAGTTCGCACTTTTCATCCGTCGGCTTCTCCATACGCTTGATGTTTTCCATGTGCTTCTCGGCGTAGCGGAGGTCCTTGGAAAATTTCGAATAAAACTCAGTGAGCGCGTCGTTGCCGGTCTGCTTGCCCTCTTCGATCTCGTCGAGTTCTTCTTCCAGGCGCGCGGTGTATTGGAAATCGAAAATATCCTTGAAGTTCTCGACCAGCAGATCGGTGACGACCAGCCCAATTTCGGTGGGCGTGAACTTGCCGCCGATTTTCTGCGCGTACTGGCGCTCCTGGATGGTGGTGAGGATGGTCGCGTAGGTGGAAGGGCGGCCGATGCCGCGTTCTTCGAGCTCTTTCACCAGCGAAGCTTCGTTGAAGCGCGGAGGCGGCTCGGTGAAGTGCTGCTCGGGGAGCAGCGACTTCAGCGTGAGCTTTTGACCGGCTTCGAGCGGCGGCAGCTTGTGCTTCAGCGCCTCGTCTTCTTCGTCCTTGCTGTCTTTGGACTCCTCATAGACTTTGAGGAAACCGTCGAACTTCGGCACGGAGCCAGTGACGCGGAACTGGAAGACGTCGCTGCCGGATTTGGCGTCGATATCGACGGTCGTCTGGTCGAAGACGGCGGGGTTCATCTGCGAAGCGACGAAGCGCTGCCAGATGAGCTTGTAGACCTTGAATTCGTCTTCCTGCAAATATTTTTTGACCTGGTCGGGATGGCGCGCCGCCGAAGTCGGACGAATGGCCTCGTGCGCCGCTTGCGCTTCTTTCTTCTCCTTATATGTATTGGGAGAGCTGGGCAAATAATCTGCGCCATATTCGGCACCGATGTATTCGCGGACCTCCGCGATCGCGTCGGTGGAAACGCGGACGGAATCGGTACGCATGTAAGTAATCAGTCCGACCAGCCCTTCGTCGCCGAGTTCGACGCCTTCGTAAAGGCGCTGCGCGATCATCATGGTGCGCTTGACGCTAAAGCGCAGCTTGCGCGAGGAATCCTGTTGCAGCTTGCTGGTGGTAAACGGAGGCGTGGCGTTGCGGCGGCGTTCTTTCTTTTCCACCGAGCGGACGACCCAATCGGCGGGTTCGAGCGCGAGGCGAATTTTTTCGGCTTCGTCGGCGTTCGCGATTTCGATCTTCTCTTCGCCCTTGCCGAGGAAACGCGCGTCGAATGTCGGCGGCTTAGCGGCGGCGAGATGGGCGTCGATCGTCCAATATTCTTTTTTATCGAAGGCCTTGATTTCGCGTTCGCGATCGACAATCAAGCGCAGTGCGACGGTCTGCACCCGTCCGGCGGAAAGGCCGCGGCGGACTTTGTCCCACAAAAGCGGAGAGACCTGATAGCCCACGAGGCGGTCGAGCACACGGCGGGTCTGCTGCGCATCCACAAGTTTGCGGTCGATGTCGCGAGGATGCTCGAAGGCGGCCTTGACGGCGCGCTCGGTGATTTCGTTGAAGGTGACGCGGCGTATGCGCGCGCCCTCGCCGATGTCGTCCGTCTTCTTTTTGGCGGTCTTCTTCCCTTTCTTTTTCTTACTCGACTCGTTCTTGGCCGATTCTTCTCCAAGCTCATCGGCGAGATGGGCGGCGATGGCTTCGCCTTCACGGTCCGGGTCGGGCGCGAGATAGATGCGGTCGGCGGCGAGCGCGAGCTTCTTCAGCTTGGCGAGAACTTTTTCTTTTCCGGGGATGACGACGTATTCGGTATCGAAATTATTTTCGATATCGACCCCGAGGCTGCTCTTGGGCAGGTCTTTCACGTGGCCGAAAGAAGCATCGACCGTGAAGCCCTTGCCCAGATATTTCTGGATGGTTTTCGCCTTGGCGGGCGATTCGACAATGACTAGACCTTTGGACAATGTTTCCCTCAGTTTCAGCGGTAATGGAATTGAAGCTAGCACGAATACAGGCGACAGTGCAAAATGACGGCAGCGCTTTTGGCTCTTGGCCCTTAGGAAACCTCTGATTAAGTTCGCTCCCGAAGAGTTTTGAAAGGGCACGGCTTCAGCCGTGCCGCCAAAACCAGCGCTTCATGCGGCTTTAGCTGCTGAGGGCCGTACTTTCAAATCACTTCGCCTCCCTTTCGGAGACTTGTTCAGAGTTTCCTTAGCTTTTGGCCCTTAGCTTCTGGCCTTTTGCTCTCTGTCGATAGGCCAAACTTTTTGGTAGTGGCTCAGTTTGCTTGTCATAATAAAGAATTGTCATCCTGACCCTGAGCGTAGTCGAAGGGGAAGGACCTGCTTTTTGATGGCGGCAATTGCACGCTTGGTTCGCCTTCTTTTCCAAACTGAGCCACTTCCCACTTTTTCAGCGATCTGGTGATTTTTGACATTGCCCGACAGCGCTGACATCATGCGCATGTCCGCTCCCCCATCGCCTGCTGCCTGCCCCATCCGAATGCCGTGCCATTTGATGTTAGGAAAACTCTGATGAGTCCTTGGCACTCCTCCGTGCACCCCCGTGTACCCCGTGGTTTCAGGTTTTCGCCGGCATTGAATCGGAGGAGGTTCCAGAGGGTGGATCCCACCGCCGCGCCCAGCCGCCCACCCACCCAAAATCGAACTATGTAAAATTTACCGTGTAATAATTACCTGCCTGTGACTTTTTGTCCACCCCCCGGCATTATCGACGACTTGCAGCCCTAGTTTTTTCGCGCCAGCCTGAAATTTGTCGCCAAGTGCAACATTCGGCGGTTTTTACATGGCATTGTACGTATGCCTTTATATGTACATATTATTATGCAAAGTGTTTCACGTGAAACACTGTACGAATAATCTTGGGCCCCATCCCCAAGGCGCGCTCTTCGGCGTCAGGGTAGGGTTCCGCCAATCGCCCCCCGGTTGCCCCATTTCACTCCGGACGCTAAACTGAATGTCCTGGGGTACTTACATGCTCGTCGTCATGCAAGCGCAGGCCACCGAAGACCAGGTCCGCGCCGTCTGCCAGAAAATCGAAGCACTCGGATACCGCGCCCACTCCCTGCCCGGCGCGCAGCGCACCGCCATCGGCATCACCGGCAACAAAGGCGAGGTCGAATCCGGCTCCATCGAAGAAATGCCCGGCGTGCAGGAAGTCATCCGCGTCTCCAAGCCCTACAAGCTGGTCAGCCGCGACACCAAGCCCGACAACACCGTCATCCAGTTTCCCAACTCAAGCGCGACCATCGGAGGCTCCGGCCTCGCCATCATCGCCGGCCCCTGCGGCGTCGAGTCTCGCGATCAAGCCTTCGCGATTGCCGAACGCGTCGCCCGCGCCGGAGCCCAGTTCTTCCGCGGCGGCGCCTACAAGCCGCGCACCTCTCCTTATTCTTTTCAGGGGTTGGGCGAGGAAGGCCTGAAGATCATGGCCGAAATCCGCGACCGCTTCGGCCTGCTCATCGTCACCGAGGCCGTCGATTACGAATCGCTCGACCTGGTCGACCAATACGCCGACGTAATTCAGATCGGCGCCCGCAACATGCAGAATTTCTCATTGCTCAAGCGCGCCGGACGCGCCCGCAAGCCCGTCTTGTTGAAGCGCGGCATCTCGGCCACGCTCGAAGAATTTCTCATGGCCGCCGAGTACATCATGAGCGAGGGAAATTACAACATCGTCCTGTGCGAGCGCGGAGTGCGCACTTTCGCCGACCACACCCGCAACACGCTCGATCTCAGCATCGTACCCGCCGTGCAGCGCCTTAGCCACTTGCCCATCATCGTCGATCCCAGCCACGGCACCGGCAAGCGCAACAAAGTGACGCCGCTCTCCCGCGCCGCCGTCGCCGTAGGAGCCGACGGCCTGATCGTCGAAGTCCACCACGATCCCGACCGCGCCCTATCGGATGGCATGCAGTCGCTCTACCCCGACCAGTTCGACGCGCTCATGCAACAGGTGAGGCAGATCGCGGCGGTGCTGGGGCGCAGTGTGCCAACAACGAATCGCATTCATGTCGGAGTTATAAGCTCCGCGGACTAAGATTTGCGAAAACTTCTTCTTATCGCCGTCCTCGTCCCGCTCGTCCTAGCCGCAGGATGGTTCTACTTCCACGAGCGCACGCTCCCCGGCTACGGGCCGCTCTACCGCGAATATGCGTATGTGACCAATGGCAAGAGCAACACGGTCACAGTCATCGACCTGCGCAGCTTTCGCCCGGTTCGCACGCTGCAAGTCGGCGCCGAACCCACCGGAGTCGCGGCCAATCCCAAGCGCAATGAAGTTTACGTCGTCAACACCGGCTCTTCGAACGTCAGCGTGATCGATGCCGAGCAGAATAAAGTCGTCGCCACCATCGGCGTTTATGGACGGCCTTATTTCATCGACGTGTCTCCCGACGGACGCCGCGCCTATGTCGCCAACTCCGGCTCCGACAATGTCTCGGTTCTCGATCTCGACCGGCGCGGCGTGGCGGCCACGCTTCGCGTCGGCAGAAGTCCCGGCCTCGCCCGCGTCTCGCCCGACGGATCCACCGTCGTCGTCGCCAATCGCGCCGATAACTCCGTCTCCATCATCGACGCGAACCGCCTCGCCGTGCGCTCCGCCATCGCCGTCTGCCTTCATCCCGAAGACATCGCCATCCTTCCCGATTCCACGAAAGCGTTCGTTTCCTGTTCGGGATCGGGGCAGGTCGCGAGCATCGCGCTTAAAAACGCAACTCAAAAAGAAAATGAAACCCAGAACGACAAACTGCTTGCGCTTCTCGATGCCGGAAAATCTCCGGTGAGTCTGGCGCTCAAGCCGGACGGTGGCGAACTCATTGCTTTCAACTTCGATGCCGGCAGCGTCTCCATCATTGAGACCACGGGCAATGAAGTATCGGGCAGTTATCTCGTCGGGGCCCAGCCCACGCGCGGCGTAGTCTCGCTCGATAACTCGCGCTTATATATCTCTAACTTCGGATCGAATAACATCGCGGTTTACGACATAGACTCCAGCAAGGTCATCGCATATCTCCCAGTGGGGACACATCCCGATGCGCTCGCGCTTTCGCGGAGCCAAAACTATCTGCTCGTAGCCGACTCCGGCTCCGGAGACCTGGCCATTATTCAGAAACGCACGCCGAAAAAGAAATTTGAGCCATTGGAATATTCCTTGCTGACCATCATTCCCGTCGGCATGCAACCCAACCAAATTGTTGTGAAGTCGTTTTGGGCAACGAAACTTACAAATAGCCGCTAGCCGCCTGTGGTGAAACTCCAGCACCCCAAGTCGGCGGCTGAAGACGCTCTTATGACGTGGCACTTATGCCCGAAGGCATGCTCCGAGACAAATCTTACTTGCACCACGGGCTATTAGTTAGAGCGTGTTTCAAAAACATATCTTAGCGCGTAAGGCGCGGCCCTCAGGGGCTAAAGCCCGCATTTTTCCCGGCCCTAAACGGCACGGCTGAAGCCGTGCCCTACCCAAAAACGAATTATGAAACACGTTCTAGCCACTGCATAGTCCGGCGGAAAGCGCCTCGCCGCGTTATTATACGGATGACGGTTTTCAGAAAAATACTGTTCTGTTTTTAATTACTTCAGGAGAGTTTTGTGCGCAAAGAATTTGTGGCAGGTCTGCTTCTGTTATTGGCGATTCCGGCGCTTGCCGACCAGATCGTATTGAAGAATGGCGACCGGTTGACGGGTTCGATCTCGAAGTCCGACGGCAAGGTACTCGTGATCAAGACCGACTATGCCGGCGACGTTACGGTAAAGTTCGACGCGATCCAAAGCATAACCTCCGCGGGCGATCTGAACGTAAGCCTGGGAGGCAAGACGGTGGTTGGGCTGGTGACCACGACCGGCGACGATGTGGTGGTCACGACCAAGACGACGGGGCCGGTGGAGGCGCCGAAGGCTTCGGTCACCATGATGCGCAGTCCGGCGGAGCAGGCGGCGTATGAGAAGATCTTGCACCCGGGGCTTTGGGAGGGCTGGAACGGCGGCCTGAACCTGGGATTTGCCGTGACCCGCGGCAACAGCGCGACCAAGAATGTGAACGTCGCTTTCAATTCCACGCGCAAGGGGTTTTACGACAAGCTGACCCTTTACTGGAACTCGATCTACGCCACCAACGATCTGCCGACGGCGTCGCCGCACAACACCGCGAACGCAATCGGCTGGGGAGCGCGCTACGACCGCGATTTCGTTACGCGTGCGTTCGGGTTCGTGAATGGCGATTTCTACCACGACGGGTTGCAATATCTGGACCTGCGCTCCACGGTCGGCGGCGGTATTGGAGTGCACGCGGTCAAGAACGCGGCCACTACGCTCGATCTGCTCGCCGGCCTGAACTACACGCATGAAAGCTACTCGTCTTACACGATTCCGCCGCCGCCGACTGGCGGCACGCTCGTCGCGGCCGTGGCCCGCAGCCTGGCAGGCGCGACGCTGGGAGATGCCTTCACGCAGAAGCTTGGGAAAGGCACGGTCATTACGCAAAGCTTCTTCTTCTACCCGGACCTCACTCAGACTGGACAATACCGTGGCACATTCAATTTCGGCACGGTCACCAAGCTCAACAAATGGCTGGGCTGGCACAATTCGTTCGCGGACATCTATGTCAGCAATCCGCCGAGCGGAACGAAAAAGAACGACCTGCAAATTGCGACGGGGTTGAATTTTTCTTTCCATCACTAGCATCGTGTGGCGAGGATTCGCGATCCAAGATGACAATTCAAACTTGGGCCGCGAATCCAAGGGACACGCCAGTCGGCGCTTGGTCCTGCGCAACGAAGAATTTTCCCGCCCCCCGCCGAAAGATGGCGCGATGACACCGTCGATTTGCGGGTGATGAACTCGGCCGCATCCCTGCCGCGGACGCGCAAATTGCCAAAGAACGAATCCTTCCAGGCGAGATTGAGCCGGCCATTGCGAAGTTCATGCCACGGGCAAAGCCCGATGGGGTTGCGCAAGCACCGTGACCCAACTCCGGCACGGCGCCATTGCGACTACGCCATTGCGATCATTGCGAATCCTCCAGGCGCGCCACAGCGTGGTAAAATTCATAGTTGACGTTGTGCAGTTCGTACCCGTACGACGCCGCTGGTCGCAAGTCTTCGCAGCAACGTAGGCGCGTAGCTCAGTTGGTTAGAGCGCTACCTTGACACGGTAGAGGTCAGGAGTTCGAGTCTCCTCGTGCCTACCATATTTTCAATCATTTACAGCCTCCCCTTAAAACTCTGAGGGTCCATTAGGGTCCAATAAGCCGGAAACCGCAGTCGAACCGATTTCCACCCGGAGCATTTCCACCAGCTTTGACTGCGCCCTCCGTTTCGCTGGTGTCACCGCTTGCGCATAGACATCGAGCGTCATGCGCGTGCTGGCGTGCCGCAACAGTTCCTGCACAACCTTCACGTCCTCGCCATTGGCCTTCAGCAGAGTGGAGAAGGTTCGCCGGAACGTATGCCAGGCAATATGTTTGGTAATGCCTGCACGCGCCGCAGCCGGACGAATGTTGCGCTTGAGAATCGTGTCCGGTGCGTAAGGCTGTTTGCCCTTCATCAACAAACTGGCAAACACCCAGTCCCCGGCTTGCGTGTACGGTGCTGCACGCCGCCACGCCAGCAGTTCTTCGGCAACCCACGGATCGAGGGGAACAGGTTTTTGGGAGATCTCCGTCTTGCAAAATCCCACCACTCCCCTATATATCGACCGCGTCACCGCAAGCTCCAGGTGCTCGAAGTCCACATCCATCCATTTGAGCGCGATCAACTCTCCCCGGCGCAGTCCTGTCACAGCATCAAGCAGAACCATGACGCGTTCCCGCTGAGGTAGTTCCGTAAACAACGCGGCAATCTCCGCGAGGTCGAGAATAACCGGAATACGCCGCCGCTTTCCACTCTGCCGAACCAACGTAATCGGGTTCGTATTCTGCGGCAGAAACTCGTACCGGATCGCGTGATTGAAGACAACGCTCATGAGGTTGCGGATCTTCGATTTGGTGGCATTGGCCAAACTCATGCTTCGCAGCCAACGCTCCACTTCTACGGTTCTGACCTCACGCAGCCGGTAGTCGCCCCACTTCGGAAGTACCCAGCGGTCCAGAAATTCGGTATAGACGGTGCGCGTCGAATACGCCCGTCCTTCTTCCCGGACTGCCCCTTCCGGCATGGGACACAACTCCGTCTGTTTGAAGTGTTCAATGAGAGAAGCCAACGAGATCGGCTGCTGGGCCGTCGGCGGCTGCTCCTGGTTAATGACTAAGCGCAGAGCTTCAGCGGCCCTCAGAGCGTTGGATTCTGTCGGATACTCCTCGACCGTTCCTAACACGCTCTTCCGGCGAACCCGCTTCCCCCAGGCATCGGTTTCTCGCCAACGAAAAATCCAGCAGTCGGGACCTCGCTTTCGCTTTACGCGATTAATCGTTCCTTGTTGATATCGTGCACGTCGAAACATTCACATTCTCCTGTTCCGAACGGCACAGACGGCTGATGTTGATAATGACATGTTTTCAGCCGTCGTGAACCTGGATTGTTGCGTCATTCGCCGGACACACTCTTCCAGCGCCGAGACTCGAAAGCGCCAAATCTTGCCAAACTTCACCGCCGCAAGATCGCCACGACGCGCCATTCGCTTGACCGTCTCCTGATGCACATTCAGAAGCTGAGCCGCTTCGTGACAGTCGAGTAGCCGCCCGAATTCCGATGGATCGACTCGCCTGCTGAGAGTCATTTCATCCGTCATGACACACCACTTCCTCCCTGCTTGCCCCGCCTTGTCTCTGCTCAAGTTCGAAAGCGGAGTACGAAGTCAGAGCCGGGAACGCTTCCAGAAAACGATAGGGCAGAAATCTGAGGTCGATTTATGCTCTTTTGAGCAAAGCTATGCAGTTTTGGCAATAATCCACGGCCACACTTTGTGGCGGGAAAGACACACTTCCGCTCGCAGACAATCGTTCATCGGCAATCTCGGGCAGGCAGTTTTTTGCGCTTTTCTTCGCAGTCCATCTCTCGTGTGCATGTTTGGCGGCGAAGGTTCACTGGCTCTCGAACTGGTGTTGTCACATTTGTCTGATCTCCTACCCGTGTCTCTTGCATCGCTCGGGCACTGCTGCGGGGTTTGCCTGCGCCCGGCGGGAGGCACGGTTCTGCTTCGCGGACGGCGGCGCTTTCTTTTCTTGAAACACCATTTTTGAAGCACCAGAAACGCCGCCGCCCGCGCCCTTCGGGTCCCGGTTTCCCGCTGGAATTTCGCAGAAGGAATAGAGACTTTCGTTGTCAGTGAACACCGCAAAATTCCAGCGCGATCCTCCGGGAATGCACCGCGCCTCCCTTGGGAGCAGGACCCCTCGCATGGCTTCGCCCGGTGTGCCCCGAGCAACTCCAGAGACAAGGGGCAACAGGAGATTTCAAAAATGGCAACAACGACAAGCGCAGTTCGCGAGCAGAGCAGCTTCACCAACACCATCGTTAACACTATCGTCCACGGCGATTGCACCCAGGCGATGCGTCAGATGCCCGCGCAGAGCGTGGATTTCATTCTGACCGATCCGCCGTATCTGGTGAACTATCGCGACCGTAGCGGGCGCGGCATCGCCAATGACCGCAGTGCTTCATGGCTCAAGCCGGCCTTCGCCGAAGCGTATCGCATCCTCAAGCCCAACACATTCATGGTTTGCTGTTATGGCTGGTCGAAGGTTGATCTTTTCTTCGCGGCTTGGCGGAACGCGGGTTTCCGACCCATCGGCCATATCGTATTCAACAAGAGTTACACGTCGAAAACGACCTTCCTGCGCTATCAGCACGAACAGGCGTTTCTGTTGGCCAAGGGAAATCCGTTGCCGCCGAAGGTTCCGATCTCCGATGTACAGGAGTTCCGCTATTCCGGCAATGAGTTACATCCGACGCAAAAGCCGCTCTCGGCGCTGATTCCGCTGATCAAGAGCTTCTCGCGGGAGGGCGATCTTGTAGCCGATCCGTTCTGCGGCTCCGCATCGACGTGCGCGGCTGCGTTGCTGGTTGGCCGCAGATTTCTCGGGATTGAAGTCAACGAAGAGTACCATCGCATCGCCACCAGTCGCATGGATCGAGTTCGCGAAAGGATCGTCGCCAGGCGATCTGCATATTTGATAAGCGCTTAGAGCGCTGAGTTGCCACGTGGACGAAAGCACCGAGCAGATCGTGGCAATCACCAGGTGTAAGGCAAGACTTGGGATACCAGTGTTGATTCACGCCCTTTAGGCCATCGGTTTAACGATGCAGAATGCGCCCCTGCTTGACTTGCCTGTCGGTGACCGAGCGTCGAAGATTATCGATGAACTCGTTGGATGGGTCGAGTTCCAGTATCCTCTCTAATGCGTTCTCGGCTTCCTTTAGCTCAACGGATGCTATTGCAGGAAAAGTCATTCGGTTCACGTCAAACAACCCGCACTCTGCTTGTACAAGTACTCCGAGGTTTGGTATCACATTTCGTGAAGCCGCAATCTCTGACTTCAGCAGTTTCTTGGCAACCTCGAGGTCTCCCTTTGCAAGGGCAATCCGAGCCTTCGTATGTGTCAATAGCGCAAGGTTTGAGGGCGTGCGCGCCTTCTTCTCAAGATCTGGCAAGAGTCCTTCAGCCTCTTCCCATTGGTCAATATCCAGATATGCTGCGGCCAATGAGTTAGCGGGGCTAAATTGATCGGCGTCCAATTCTATAGATTTCTTGAAATGATCGATCGCAAGATGGGGCCTTCGCTGCTTGATTCGAATGACACCGAGGCGATTGTGAAATCGTTCGTTTAGAGGATCTCGAGCTGCTGCCAATTCGGCCGAATCATAAGCCGCATCTAACTCCCCCATGTCCTCAAGTATTCGAGATTCCAAATCCAATACAAACGGATTCTCCGACTCACGTTCCTTTGCCCGCTCAAGAAACTTAAGAGCTTCTTCGTTTCGATGCAATCTGTAGAGGCATTCGGCCGCGTCTCGGAGGGACATAACATGTTCACGCCTAGCAACGATAGCCGTAAAAATCTGAAGTGCTTTCGACCAACTGTGCTGTCTGAGCAGGCTCCATCCCATCGCATGCATGACCCCGATGTCCAGCGGGCGTTCGTCCAACATTTCCTTGAATATCCGATCGGCTTCTTTGTAGTCCTCATGTCGGATTCGGATTCTGCCTCGATAGAGCCGCATCCTCCAGTTGCGCGGATTAGCATCGAGTACGTATGAGATGTATTGATCGGCAAGCTGATAATCTCTGCGATTGTAAAGGGTGATCGCAGTCGCCTCTAGCTCACCCGAAAGATCACGGCGCAGTGCATTTGCCATTTCGAGTTCACCCGCAAGCGCATATGCCCTAAAAGCGACTGGTAATAGGGAAGCAAATTCACGCGATGTTTTGTCTAAGCCGTCCAAACGAACTTTAAGGGCTTTGGCCAATTCGATAGTCCGTGCTCGATAGCCGCTGCGATGTAACCGGTGCCAATAGAAGTCCTGAAATAATGGGTGAGTCTCAATGGTGATATCAGCGGTGATGAGTCCGGCACTGGCGCACTGCGCTACCGCCTGCTGGAACTCGTCTTCCGAAAAGCCGGCTGCGACAAAGACGGACGCCGGTAGGCCGACGCCTGCAAGCGCTAGGGTTTCCATGAGTCTTTCGGCCGCTGGGGTGAGCGTGAGATCCTGAAGAAGGACGCGTGCTAAGTCTCTTCGCAGGGCTACGAGTTCTTTAGGATATTGCTCAAGAAAATCCACGCTGTGGTCGCCCAAGAGTCCCGCCACTAAACGAGCTGCGACTGGATGCCCAAATAGCTTTGAGGCAATTCGATTCGCATCCTCAACTGATAGTTCTTTGCCATAAATTGCGAAGTGCCAGTTTCTAACCAGTGTTGCGATGTGTTCATCCTTGAGGCCAGGGATATGGAAAACCGCGAGCCGTTTTAAGATTGCTGCATCGAGCGTTGGTCGTCTAGTCGAGGTGACAAAAACAGGGTGGCTTGCGAGCGACGGAAGGCTGTTAATTATTGCTAGAATGGATGTCAGAGGACCTTGAGGTTCACCATCCTCATCAAGCCAATGTTGCACATTTGAGAGAAGCAGCAACTGTCCATTCTTAGCAAGCATCTCGATGCACAGACGAATCTCCTGCTCTAGTTGACTTTGATCTAGGGCCTCAGGAAGTGTCACGCGTCGAATCGACGCAGATAGCGCGAGAGCAAGCTCCACAAAACCGGTTCCCTGACTGACATCAACACGAACGATGTTAACGCCTTCGAAGATTCGCTTCAGAGCTTCTTCGATAGCTGAGGACTTGCCTATGCCTGTGAATCCGAAGGTCCAAACCCCGCGCAGATCGGGATCATCGACTGCCACTTCAACTTTCGCTATTTCATCGTGCCGATTCACAAACCTTGATCTGACCGACCCAACTGGCTCTCTGAGAAGCGGCGTCAGCTTTTGCAGAATCTCTGCAATTGGCGAAGCTGAGCCGACTACAGAGAAAACATGATATGGCTCAAGATAGAGAGGTAATGGGGTGTCGTCTAGCACTACGACTCGGAGTCTAATAGCCTTTCTGCGGAGAGCTTGTATAAACGCCATGTTTATCTCGATGCGGACCCATTCGCTTTTCGAAGCGGGTTTGCTCCAGAACAGCACGAAGTCGGTTGCCGATTTGATCCCGTCGGCAATCCTCTCGAGAAACAAGTCTCCCCATTCGATTTCGGCCCGATCAAGCCACGTCGAGTCTGTTTCGAGACCGCTTTGGACACCAACCACAATCGTCTTGTCCGCGGATGAGTGACTAAGAAATGCGCGCATCGAGATTCCCTCAGATTTCTACCAGTATAGGTCTACTGCAAAGCCTTTCCATATAACCACTGAGCTTCAGTTGTATGCACAATTCATTGACCCGCGCAGTCCATTAAATGGCCCTTTCGTTCCTAATCTTCTTATCCCACTCTTGATCCATTGTGCGCGCGTGTCCATCGCGCCTCAAGGCGCACTGCGTTCTGATTGCAACATCTCGCGCCTTGACCCACGCCTGTCTCGCTCGCTTTCCGCCATTCATCGTGGGAATGACAATCTCCGTGCAGGGCTGCGCAGGCCCTCATGCCACGAATAAAAGACGAAGACGATTTATATCAAAGCTGCATAGGTGTGTTCAAAAAAGCATAAATCGCTTCCGTGGTTCCGGGTTAGGGTTTCCGAAGTGACGCAGCCGTGAAGGCTGCAAACCACGGAGGACCCGAATTTATGCAGTCAGATAACAGCACACCAACCAAATTTCGTTCTCATCTTCTTCGCACACGCCTGCGCAACTTGGCGCCTGCTACCGCTCTAGCCCTGCTGTCCGCTCCGGCCTTTGCCCAGAGTGGCAGTTCGCCTTGGGAGAACGCGGTCAATGTTCTCAAGACTTCGTTTACAGGCACTATCGCCACGGGGCTATCGCTGGTGGCCATTGTCATCGGCGGATTGATGTTCGCCTATGGCGAGGGCCAATCGAAGCGAATGCTGGCCGGGATCGTCTTCGGCGTGGGCATGGCCATCGGCGCTGTCAACTTCATGTCGTGGCTCTTTCCCGGCTAAGCGAATGTGGCGGAAAGGAGGTGATGCGTAGTGGCGGGCGGTTCACGACAGGAGCTTCGGAGCAACAGGGTATTCAAGGCGATGAACCGCCCGCTGACCGTTCTGGGCGCGGAGCGGCGGCTGTTTTTCGTCGCCCTGATTTCGGGCGGCACGATCTTCTCGCTCATGCACTCGCTGGTGGGAGGAATCGTGCTGTTTGTTGCGGGTGTGATCGCGGCGCGACGGGCGACGAAGTACGACGTGGAGATACTGCGGGTGTTACTCAACTCCACGAAGTTTTGCAGGCGATATGACCCGATGAAACGGCAACCGGCGGAGATACGAATTGCGAGGCGCGATGCTCAAGGTTAGCGAGATCACGAAGGACTGGAAGGAAGCCGGGTCGTTGCAAGCGTACATAAACCTGTACGGCTTCTGGGACGAGCACGTGTTTCTGACCAAGTCCGGCGACCTGGGCGCGGTGCTCAAGATCGGCGGCATCGATTATGAAAGCCTCGACCACGCCGGACGGGATTACGCGGTCAAACGTCTGGAAGCGGCCCTCCGCGTCTTGGACGACCGGACACGGCTGTACCAGATTTTGTTCAAGCGCAACCGGCCCGAAATCGCATACGAAACCTACGACAACCCGCTGGTCCGCGCGGCAGTTGAACAGCGCGCGGAGTTCCTCTCGTCAAAGGCCGACCGGCTGTACGACGTAGATATCTTTTGGGTGGTGATGGTCGATGGCAGTTATGGCAAGTCGGGCCTCGGGCACGCGCTATCGCAGTTCCCCCGCGATCCGCGCGGGGCGATCAAGCAGTTAAAGGCGCTCGTTGACGGGAGCCAACAGCGGACGTTGCTGTACGAGCAGATCGAACGTGACCGGCTGCGCTTGCAGCAGAAGGTACAGAGTTTGAGTGGGCAGCTCAGCGACCTGATGACGGTCGAGCTGCTAGGGGCGGACGTAGCCTCGGACTTGCCCGCGGACCTCCCCCGCGCGGCAAGCCAACCGGGGATGATCCGTGGCGAGACGGTTATGCGAATGCTGCGCCGTCTCGTAAATGTCCGCCCCTCCAAAATTCAGAATGCAAACGCGCGCCGGTGCGATTTGCGCTATCTCGACTGGCAGTTGTGCGACTCGGAGCTGGAAGCCCATCGCGGGTACCTGCGACTCGACGACGACTATGTCCGGGTCTTGACCTTGAAGGAGTTGCAGAGCGAAACCTATCCATTGATCCTCAATGGACTGCTCGACATTCCGGCGAACTTTCATGTCGTCACTGAGTGGCATCCGGTCGATAGCGCAGCGGCCCGCAAGGAGATCAATAACCGCCGCCGGCATTACCACAACTCGAAGACCAGCTTCGTATCGAACCTGCAAGACCATCAGAACGCTGGTCCGCACGACGAACTGGTGGACGACTCGAAAGAGGCTGCCGTGGCCGAGTTGGGCGAGGCCTTGACGGCGCTCGGAATGGAGGGCAAGTCGTTTGGCGAGTTTACGCTGACGGTCGTCGTCTACGACGAAGACCGGCTCAAAGTGGAACACGCTATTCCAGAGTTCCAGAAGCTTTTCACGACGCACGATGGCCTGCTCTATGAAGAACGCTACAACTTGTTGAACGCCTTCTTTGCCACCGTCCCCGGCAACTGGCAGTTCAATCTGCGCCGCCAGTGGGCGCTGAACTCGAACGTGGCCGACCTGTCGTTTCTGTTTACCGTCGATTCCGGCAAGCAGTGGAACTCGCATCTGGAGCGCGAGTATCTCGCCGTGTTCGAAACCACGCACGGCACACCTTATTACTTGAACCTGCACAGCAACGATGTAGCGCATACATTGCTGCTCGGGGCAACCGGGTCGGGGAAAAGTTTCACACTAAATTTTCTGATTCAGTCGTTGCAGAAGTATCAGCCGCTGACCTTCATCTTCGATCTGGGCGGAAGTTACGAGACGCTGACGCGGGGGTTTGGCGGGACATATCTCAGTGTTGGGCTGAAGAATCCGGGCTTCACCATCAATCCGTTTTCGCTGGAACCGACGCACGAGAACCTGAACTTCTTGTATCTGTTCACGCGGGTCCTGATCGAGGCCAACGGACGGTATGAGCTGACGCCCACAGACGAGAAGGCGCTGTTCGCCGCCATCGAACGCACGTACCGGCTGCCGATGGAAATCCGCACGCTGTCGAATTTCGCGGCGATTCTGGGACCGCTCGGAGAACGGTTGCATCGCTGGACCAACTTTGGGCCAGGCGGAGCCGGTCAGTTCGGGTATTTGTTCGACAATCCACAGGACACGCTGACCTTCTCGCGCTTTCAGACATTCAACTTCGACGGCTGGTCGGACTATCCCGACATTCTGGAGCCGCTGCTTTTTTATGTCTTGCAACGCGCGTCTTCTGAAATCGAGCGGCCCGGCAACGCAGGCACCTTCAAGGCGTTTGTCATCGACGAGGCGTGGATCTTCCTCAAGAACCGCACCATCCGGGACTGGATCACGCGGGCCGAGAAGACCTGGCGCAAGAAGAACGCAGCCATGATTCTGGCCACGCAGTCGGTCGTCGAGTTACAGGCGTCCGAGATGTTGCATGTCGTCAACGAATCGTGCCCGACGAAGATCTTTCTGTCGAACCCGAACATCGACCGCAAACTGTACGCCGAGATTTTTCAATTTAACGACACACAGCTTGAGCTGCTGGAAAGCCTGGTGCCCAAACGCGACCTGCTGCTGATCCAACCGGGCAGCACCAAGAAGCTGATGCTCGAAGTCGATGCCCTCAGTTATTGGGTTGCCACCAACAACGCCCGCGACAACTTGCGTAAACAAGAGTATTTCGCCCGCTACGGACCAGAACAGGGGCTCCTGCGTCTGGCCCATGACTATCCACACCCCAACCAATAACTAAGGAGAACAAAGATAACTATGAAGCAGCCGATTCTCAGTTTTGCCGCGCTTGTCCTGACTATGTTTGTCCAAACCGGCGCAACCTGCATGGCCCAGCAAACCGCCCGCGTGGTCAAGTACCACACGAACGACATCGTCGCCGTGCGGGCCAAAATGCGCTACACAACTCTGATCCAGCTTCCGCCGACGGAAAAGATTCTGGAGGTCGCCACCGGCGACAAGGACTTCTGGATCATCGACGCCGTGGGCAGCAATTGTTTTCTGCACCCGGCGAAGGCCGATATCCATTCCAACCTGAACCTGATCACCGACAAGGGCAGCGTGTACTCGTTCACGCTGGACGAAGTTCGGGACGGCGATCCCGATCTGAAGATCATGATCGAGCCGTCCGGCGCATCGGCCATTTCCGCCGCGAATGGCGCGACAACATTCGTTCCCGCCACGGAAGTCGCGGCGGCACAGGCACAGTCGCAATCCGCCCAGGCCCGCGCCGCGCAGGCCGTCGAGCAGTTCCGCTCGGAGTATCCCACAAAGAGCCTGAAGTTCGATTACATCTACCGCGACCGGAAGCCTTTCAATATTGCCGCCATCTATCACGACGGCCAGTTCACTTATATCAAGTCGTCGGCCACGGAGAAGTTCTCCATCTACGAATTGAAAGACGGCAAGCCCAGCCTGGTCAGTTTTCAACTGAACGATGGGACTTATGTGGTTCCGAAAGTTGTCGACCACGGCTATCTCGAAATCGGCAAACACCACCGCGGCTTCGACCGCGTGGGCCAGTAGGAGACGGACGATGACAGACAACAAACAAACTCCTGCAACGGAAGCTCCAACAGAAGCGAACGAAGCGCGGCGCTCCGGCGAAGTGCCGGAACTGCGCGACCGCCGCGAGAAACCCGAAGGCGTCGTTCCGAGGCAGAGCCAAGCCTACGTGGTTGTTGGGCTGGCCATGCTGATCCTGCTGGCCGTGATGTTCTCGAAGAACCAGGCCAAGTCCGCAGCCAAGCCGTCGCCCGCCGTTTCGGCGATGGTGTCCACGGACGCGAACCAGCGCAATATTGAGAAGCTGAAGCGCGACCTGAGCGAGCAACAGAAGAAAAGCGAGCAGGCGGCGCAAATGCAAAAAGCCGCTGGCGCCAGTTCCACGTCGCCAGTCGCTAACTCGGGGCAGACGAATGCGACCACCGTCGGTAATCCGCCGCTATCGACCGAGCCGCCCCGCGATCCGGTCAAGGATGCGGAACGCGCGCTGGCGTTCAAAGCTCGCTTTGCCTCGAATCTCGTTTCCATTAACGATGCAGACGCACGTCCGGTTACAGCGGAATCGCCAGAGCCGCTCGCGCCCTCATCTTTTCCACGCTCTTCCCCCGCAGGTTCTCTCGAAGACGAGTCGATTGGGCCAAACCCGGCAACTGTCCAGCGTAGTACACATGATGCTCAATCTACCGGAGCGGCAAAGAAGCGCGCGCCGGAAGTCAACGTCAACTCCGCCCAGGACCAGCCCTATGTGCTTTTCGAGGGCACAACCATCGACACCGCGCTGGTCACTCGTCTGGACGGCGAATTTGCCGGGCCGGTCAAGGTCATGGTGACAAACCCGGTGTACAGCCAAGACCGTCAACATGCGCTGATCCCCGAAGGTACTTTCATCCTGGGTGAAGTGCAGAAAGTCTTGGGTTTCGGGCAGAAGCGGCTGGCCGTCGTGTTCCACCGGATGCTGATGCCCGATGGTTACTCGGTGGACCTCGACAGGTTTCACGGTCTCGATCAGGCCGGCGAAACCGGGTTGAAAGACCGAGTCAACAACCACTACCTGCAAATCTTCGGCACTTCCATTGCGCTCGGTGTTATCTCCGGCGCGGCGGAGGCGACCACCAACGGCGGCTACAACCTCAGCGGTTCCGATATGTACCGGCAAGGCGTCGCGTCGAGCTTGGCGCAAGAGAGCGCCAACGTCCTCGACCGCTTCATCAACATTCCCCCCACGATGACCATTCGCGAGGGCCACCGGATCAAGGTCTATCTGACGCAGGACCTGCTTCTGCCCGCGTATGAGAACCACACAGTTCCACCGAATATCTGAACTGTAAACCCTAACTACCAACAATCACCAAGCCAGCCACGGCTGGCGACATGGAGGATGCGATGAAACAGAGAAGGCTTTGTTTGCTCATGATCTCGGCTGTCGCGCTATTCGGCAGCCTTGGAAGTCAAACCGCATACGCGCAGTTCGGATCGGGCATTGTCTTCGACCCGACCCAGAGCGCCCACGCCCTGCAACAGATCGAGCAGGGAGAACAACAAATCGAGAAGTGGGGAATGGAACTGCAGAAGTGGGAACAGCACCTCCTAAAGGAGGCGCAGATCTATACGACTGCCGTCCAAACCCGGAACCAGATCGTCACCATGTACAACCTCGCCTTCCAGATGTCGCGAATGCCGCAAAACCTTGCCGCCCGCTATAAGACGGATTTCGCGCAGTGGACGAGTCTCTCGGCGCCACCGAACGTCTATGGCAACACCTCGGCCCTGGTGAATGCGCTCAACTTTGGCGGCCTGCCACAGGCGTCGCAGGGTTACAGCAACGCCTTTGTCCAGGTTCAGAGTTATCCGTCGGGAAATTATTCGTCTCTCGACTCGAATACACGGGCCACCATCGCCAATCAATATGCCACGTCGGAACTGGCGCAGACGACGACCACCGGCACGCTGGCCACGCTCGGAACCATTCGCACGGACTCGCAGGCTTTTGCCGCCAAACTCGCGAACCTGGAATCGGACACCTTCTCGACCGACCCGACGCAGCAGACGCAGAATGCGTTGCTCGGCAAGATCAACTCGGCCACGCTGCTCCAGATTCATTCGCAGCAGGACACCAATCAGATTCTTGCCGCCTCCGTGCAACAGCAACTCGCCGCCGAGAAGCAGCAGATCGATGCGCAGAACCGCGCCATTAACTCCGCTATTTACTTCCAACAGAACTTTCCCAACACCATGCAGCAGACGGCGGGAGGAGTGAGTAACTCCATCCAGTCAATTTCGCTGAGCACCAGTGGAAGGTAACACGAAAGGGTAACTATGAATCAGAACCCATTCACGTTTCTCGGCCAAGCCATCTCCCAGTTACTCACAACCAAAAGCGCAGCCTTTCAGGCGATGGGAGTAAACATGTTTCGCGGCTTGGCCGTAATTCTCATCGTCTGGTTCGGCGTGAAGGCCGCCCTGTCCGCCGCGCACGGGCACGGCGGCTTCAACTTCGCAAAGTTCGCCGACCTGATTCTCGTGATCTCGTTCGGCTTTGGAATGCTGACCTACTACTCGACGCCCATTCCGGGCGTCGGGTACGGCTTCAGCGACCTGATTACCCAGGAGGCATTGCAACTCTCGGGGCAGATCGAATCCGACCAGACGCAACAAATCGCCGACGCCGTGGCGACTGCCGAGGAACAACTCGGCAGCCCACCTGGCATCTTCAGTTTTCATGAGTCGCTGACTTTCATCGTCATTGCGCTTGCTCTGGCGGCGATGCAGGCGGTGGCATTCGCGATCATCGCCTACGGCTATGTCGCTTCCGCCGTCTGCGTGCTGCTGGGGCCGATCTTCATTCCGTTTTTCATCGTCCCGAAAATGGATTGGTTGTTCTGGGGATGGTTCAAGGCCTTTCTCGGTTTCAGCTTCTACCAGGTGATTGCCGCCGCCTTCATCTTCATTTTCTCGAAAGTATTGCTCGGGATGCTGGCCGTCATCGGCCCGCTCTCGCTCTCGAATGCTTTCACGATTCTGCCCGCGTTGCTGGTGACGTTGTTCGTCTGCATCTACGGGCTGATCAAAATCCCGGAGCTGACGGCCTCGATTTTCGGAGGACGCTCCGGTTCATGGGTCAACCCACTGGGATGAACGAAATGGAAAAGATGGATATGACAAAAACACAGAACGCCTTTCCGATCACCGAATCTGGCCAGAAGTTTTTGGAACTCTACGCCGAGCCGGTCGTGACCAATACATACTTGAACGTTGCAATCCTCGTGCTGGCCGCGGTCTCCGCCGTTTCTCTCTATCTTCTATATAGGGCGCAGACTGCGGCCTTGCAGCTCAAGCCCCTCATCATCTCGGTGACCGACTCGGGGCGCGGGGAGGTCATGCGCTATGACGACTTCCACTCGATCCCCATCGAGCGCGTCAGCAAGTATTACCTGTCCCGCTGGGCCGCTCTCTACTACGGACGCAACCGCTCGACCTTACACCGCGATTTTGCCGAGTCGCTGATCTTCTTTGCCGACAGCCTGCAAAGTTCGACCGTCGCGGAAGTGCGCAAGGCCAACACTCTCGACGCCTTCCTGCTCGATCCCAGTCAGCCGAACTTGGACATCGAGATCAAGGCCGTGGTCCTCGAAGACACTCGCCAGTCGCCGTATCGCGCCCACGTCGAGTTCGACAAGGTCTACCGTTCGATCGGCGATCACGAAGAAATCCGCCGCGAGCGCTGGACCGTCAACGTTGTCTACGGCTTCCGCGAAGACGTACCGAACGAGATGCTGCTGTCGAATCCGCTCGGCCTCGTCATCAGCTACCTCCACGAAGACCAGGCGTTCGGGAACTGACGATGCGATATCTCTCCGTGTGCTCGGGCATTGAAGCCGTGTCGGTTGCATGGCAGCCGCTCGGCTGGCGGCCCGCTATGTTCGCCGAGATCGATCCGTTCTGCGCCTGGGTGCTAAACGCACGTTACAGCGTAACGCGTCCGGTTCACATGCCAAGCCCGAACACGGCGGAGACGCGGAAAGAAGCTCGTCAGCGCGCCGCAGCCATTCGCAATGTGGCCGCGTTGCCAACGCAAGGCGCCATCCCCAATTTCGGCGACTTCACCCGGATCGGAGCAGACGACTGTGGAGCAATCGATCTTCTGGCCGGAGGAACACCTTGCCAGTCTTTCTCGATCGCCGGCAAGCGAGCCGGATTGGACGACCCACGTGGCAACCTCACCATCGAGTTTGCTCAACTTGCTGGCCGCGTCCGGCCCCTATGGCTGGTGTGGGAGAACGTCCCCGGCGTCCTGTCGATTGACGGAGGATGGACGTTTGGAGCCTTCCTCGGGATGCTGGCGGAACTCGGGTATGGGATCGCCTACCGAGTTCTTGACGCTCAATTCTTTGGAGTACCCCAGCGCCGCCGCCGCGTCTTCGTTGTCGGACATCTTGGAGACTGGCGAGGCGCTGCGGCGGTACTTTTTGAGCGCCACAGCCTGTCGGGGAATCCTCCGCCGCGCCGGGAACAGAGGCAAGACCTTGCCCCCACCCTTAGCGCGCGCACTCATGGCGGTGGCGGGCCGGGAACCGACTTCGATCTCGACGGCGGATTGATCGCGAGCACGCGAGACGTTTCGCATTGCCTGAACGCCGGAGGCATGGGACGTCAGGACCATGAGACCGAGACGCTGATAGCGCACACACTGTCCTCGGAAGGCTTCGACGCCAGCGAAGACGGCACGGGACGTGGCGCGCCCTTGATTTCAATGGCGGTGCGGACGGCGCAAACGTCCTCGAACGGCATCGGCGTATCGGAAAAAGTGGCCTACACGCTCGACGGAACCAGCGGACAAGCCATTGCCTTCAACCTTCGCGGACGCGACGAAGGGGCCATCCCAGAGTTATCCGACGCGGCCAGTCTGCGCAGCGCGACCGGAGGCAGCAGTAATAGCTACATCGCCTTTTCCGCGAAGGACAACGGAGCCGATGCCAATGAGATCGCGCCAACCTTGCGCGGTATGGGTCACTCCGGCAGTCACGCCAACGGTGGCGGTCAGATCGCGGTGGGAATCACCATTCACGGAATCGACGGCACATCCAGCGCCGCCAGCTTTACCGACACCGCAGGAGCCTTACGGGCGAGAACGACGGCCGGCCAAGAAAACAGTTCGACCACGGCGATCTATCAGAGCATGGCCGTTCGCCGGTTGACCCCACGCGAGTGCGAACGCTTGCAGGGATTTCCCGACGACTACACGCTCGTTGAGTATCGCGGCAAAGCGGCAGCCGACGGCCCGCGCTATCGGGCGCTGGGTAATAGTATGGCGGTTCCCGTCATGCGTTGGATCGGCGAGCGCATCGCGGCAGTCCACGCTCTCCTCAATCGAACAACATTTCCGTCCTGCGAGCGAGAACGAAAATGACCGGCGCACCCCAACCTGGGCGGAACTCTTCTTGCCTGTCTGACGGCGTTCGGATGCTGTTGCGCGCCTTCTCCCACGCCACCGCCATTCCTGATTCTTGCTGGGCGGGATGCGGAAGCGATGCGATACCGACGACGGCGTGCATTCGCCCGATTGCTTTGTCGCTGAGTGGTGCGAGGCGACGGTGTTGCCTGAAGCGGTTTCCTCTTGGGCGTCCTCAATGCCATTTCCCTCTCGCGGAAAGTTTCGGCGAGCCATCCCTCCGAGTTTTCCCCCTGCTTTCCCTCGGTCACCCGCTCGGTGCTTTTCCTGCGCCCTGCGGGAGCTGCGCGGCTCTGCTTTTCCGGTTCCTTCCACAACAAATCCCCCGCGCACACGTCGCGCGGCCCTGGCCCTGGCGGGCGGGATTTCTTGCGGTTCCTTCCCAAAAAGCGCCGCTTGCCCTTGGGAGCAGGGCACCTCGCGTCGCTCCGCGCATGGGTGTCCCGAGTGACATCCGGGAAAAAACAAATACGGAGGAAATAACAATGGCTCTCTACGAAAACTGCATTCGCATCCGAGGTTTCGTCGGCAAGAACGCCGAGACCAAGACAACCCCGAGCGGCAACACCTTCACCGTCTTCTCGCTCGCCACCAAGTCCAGCTACAAGGACAAACGATCGGGCGAATGGGTCTCGCACACCGAGTGGCACCGCATCGTCACCTTTGGCACCGCCGCCAAGTACGCCATGCAATTGCGGAAGGGCGACTATGCCGAGATCGAAGGCGAGTTGCGCAGCAGCGAATATGACGCCGAAACGAACGACGGCAAGAAGTCGCAGTCCAGCAAGCGCCGCAACTGGGAGATACGCGCCAACCTCGCACGCAAGCTGGAACGCGCCGGACACGCCGAGTCCGAGACCATCCAGGAGGACGATGCCGCGTAAGCGGCTCGTCCTCCCCTTGGGAGGTGCGATATGACGTTCTTCAGAAATACCGTCAAGTTGCGTGGCTTTCTCGCCAGCGATGCCGAGGTTCCTACCACGAATGATGTTCGCTGGGACTCCTTCTCTGTCCTCACCGTGTGCATTGCGACCGGTGTTTGGAAGAAGCAGACCGGCGAATGGATCTCGCGAACTGAGCGGCATCGCGTGATCTGCCGGGGTCCATTCTTCTGTGGCCTGACGCGCGGCATGAAGCGCGGCGACTACGTCGAAATCGTTGGCGAGTTGCGAGCTTTCGAGTCCGCGAGCAAGGTGCACGCGCTAACCGTGCACCGGTTGGATTGCCCGCCCGTCGGAGTGGACGAGGGCGACGACGGGTGACGCCCACACTCTTTTGCAGCGGAGAGACTTTGGTCTCTCCGCTGATTTCAATGCTGGTTGCCGCGCTGGACGCGGCGGAAAGGACCTCCGATGTTTGCCAATGCCGTCTTCGTCGCCACCTTGATCTCTCTTGCGCTCGGCATCTGGCTCGGCGGTGAGCTGCGTTTTCTCATAGCGTGGCGCAGCTTGATCGTCCACAGCTATGGACGCGCGATTCTTTCTTACTGCGCCCTGCTGTTAGCCAACATCCTCGGCCTCACGATCTGGATCGAACGCAAGTTTTTCCTCCGCGATACGGGCCGCAAACTCAAACACCTCGATAAGGAGATCCACAGTGGACACAACGAACTCTCAGAAGAAATCACCGATCAATTCGGAGACGAATAAAACCTGTTGAAAAGGAGAACCAATCTTATGGACCACGAAAGACCGCTTCGATCATCATCCAACCCCGACCGTGAACGATACTACGACGATTCCGACGATCTTGCCGCTCGCGTGCGTAGAGCGAGAGCAGCCTTCCAACGAGAGATCGACGCCTTTGGCGACCCCTCCGAGTACGAGATTCGCAAAATCTACGGTCAGCGCACCGATATCAAGTATGACGAAGAACCAAGTGCAGCGGCGGCATCGGCAGCGCCGGAAGATTCGAAGACCGCCTCGGAGAAGCCTTCTCCGAAAGGTCCTCGGGACAATGCCGACCGGCAGACAACTCTCGAATTCGGCAGCGGTGAGCCGCAAGGCGAGGAGCAGTGATGCGACTCGACCTTCCTCACGACCTGCCGAGTCGTCGCATACCAGAGGCGGAGCCGCCGCTCGAACTTAGCCCACTGGAACAGCGCAGAGAGCGGCTGGCGGAACGGGCGGCGGAGAATCGCGGCCCACGAATCGCATTGCCCCGGCGGGAGCGTTCGCTCGAACCGGATCGCCCACGGGAAGCGCGAGACCGCTCGCTGTCCAGGCCCAGGTCGAACGATATGGATCGCCCTCTTGATCGTCGTCCACGACGGCAGAGTTTGCCGCTCGAAGCCATTGACCTGGCGCTCCGCGATGAAGAGAAGAAGGTTCTGGCCGAGGTTGGCCGGTTCCGCGTGATTGCTACGCGCGATCTTGCCGAAACCGTCTACCAGAACCGCTCGTCTCGGATGGATCGCGATCTGGCGTTCCTGCGGCAACGCGGCCTCATTCAAACCGATGCCGTCAATGCCCGCCGCGATGGACGCGGTGGACGGGTTGAACGGTTGGAAGTCGTGACTCTGACCAAGGCGGGCCGCAATCTTGTGTGCGAGCGCGCAGGACTCCCTCAGGATCAGAAGCTCTACTCCGGCTTGGTCAAACCGCGCGAGGTCGAACACGATACGCAGATCTACCGCGCCTACCGGAAAGAAGCCCAGTGCATTGAAGAAAGCGGCGGCTCCAATCTTCGCGTGCGGCTCGACTTCGAGTTGAAGGCACAGATTCAGAAAGCCATTTACGCCGCGCGTAAGGCCGATCCCCAGCGCGCCATGAACGAGATCAAACGGCAGGTTGCCCAGCAATTCGATCTTCCGTTCGTCAACAACGGCATTCAGATTCCCGACGCCCGCATCGACTACGACCTCGCTCGCAAGGGCGATCAGGACATGGGCCAGGGTTCACGTTCGGGCCACGCGGACATTGAAGTCCTCACGGCGGCGTATCACCCCGGTCACCTTCGCGGCAAAGCCCAAGCCGGTTTCCGGCTCTACGCATCCGGCGCCGACCGCGCCACGCTCACCACCAAGGTGGAAGGCGAGCACCACCTACTCGACCACATTCTGGAGTTATAACCATGTTTTATCGGAAGACAACCACCGATCCCATTGTCGCTCTCGAATCGCTCGGTTACACCGAGCGCGAGGCTTCCTTCCTTTATCTGGTCGCCCTGCACTCCGGCTATCTCCTTCGCCGGCAATTCTGCCGCTTCATCGAACGCAAGAAGGGCTGGATCGCCCAGCGCTTCATCGAAAAGGCGCGAGTGGCCGGACACATCGAGATCATCGACTACGGCCAGGGCAAGTATGTCTATCACCTTCTGGCCAAACCGATCTACCGGCTCTTCGGCAATGAAGAGTCGCAAAACCGCCATCGCAAAGGCGACAGCGAGATTCGTGCGCGCCTGATGGCGCTCGACTACCTTCTCGAAAATCGGAGTGAACATTTTCTCGAAACTCCGCAGGACAAGATCGAGTTCTTTCTCAACGTTCGTGGAGTTCCCTCGGCTCTCGTCGCCGGCAGGGGAGGACAGCTTCATTCTTTCTTGTCGCACTTCCCAATCTCGGTTGTGGACCACACGCAGCCTACAACATCGGTTGTCCGGTTTGCCTTCCTCGACGAGGGATTGCTCTCGATGAGTAAGTTTTCGCGGTTCTTAAGCGAACTGAGACCTCTGATGCTTGCGGTGCGTGCCTTTGAGGTGATCTATACCGCCACTTCCAGCATCAACTTTCGGGCCGCCGAAGGGATCTTTCGCAAGACTTTTGAACCCTCGATCGGCTCCCGGCAACAGACGTTTGAAGAAATTGCTTTCCATCCTAGGCAGGACTGGCCTTCCAGCTCACCTCTGTTGCTCGCGCGTTTCACGCGGCTCTTGTTTCACTTCAGTTATCCGCAACTGTTACGCAATGAACCTCGGGAGTCTGAGGGGCGGTCAGCGGCTCAGTCTGCGTCAATGGGAGTAACTGCTTGACCATCAATCAACTACAACTCCGAAAGGGTCACTACCAGTGTGAGACAGGGGCGGGAGCGACCCGGCAGACCCGGCCTGCCGCGCGGCATTCGCCGCGCTGGTCGCTCCCGCCCCTGGAACGTGATTGGAACAAGGTTGGGTCTAAAGCGGAACCTAACTTGGACCAAAAGCAACCACAGCGAGTAGTAATTATGGCCGGAGTTACAACCAGCGGTAACAGCAGCGAGAAAGGAATAGGAGGAGGTACAGAACATGAGCAAGCTGAGAATCGAGCACGGCGCGAGCAAGATCAACTGGGTGATGTTGAAGACCAACATCGAGGAATCCATCGCAACCGATATCGACCGGATGTGTCAGTGGTCGAACAATGAGCGCAAATATGTCATCAACGAACTTCTGCGATTCGCGCTCTCACAATCTGAAGACTTCCAGAGATACAAGACGGGGTTAGAGAACAAACCTGCCCTGACCGCCATCGGTGGCAGTCCTATTCCACTTACCTCCCGAGTGACCGCTGACCCATCGGCGAAGCCGGTTACACCGACAACCTTCACGACGAAGCATCCGTAGGCTGGAGGTAGAGATGTGCATAATGGAAATTAGTCGAAAATTGGTGCGAGAACTGATCGAGCACCGTCTGCCGCTCTCGCTCGGGCTGAGCGCGGCTTGCGGCTTAGTCCTCCAGAGCCTCTACCCAATCAATGAGTCCGATCCGCTGCTGCGGCTGGTTGCAATCGAGCGACCCGCCATCTATCAAGGTCTGACATGGAGTTACTTGGTGTTTCTGTACACTACGCCGTTCCTCGTAAGTTCCATCCTCTTTTCACTCGCCTACGTTCACTTCTATGCGCCACGCCTCATTGAGAACGCTGGCCGTCTTCCGGCCTTTCCCGATCCGCGTCTGAGGCGAGATCTGTTCCTGGTCGTCGGCGAGGTCCACAAGCAGTTAGAACCGTCGCCTTCACCGGCTCCGCATTGGCTGGCCTTACCCGAACGCGGCCTCTACACGGGCATCGCCGTCATCGGCGCAATCGGCTCCGGCAAGACCAAAGCCTTGATCCTTCCGGCCATGCGACAGCTCTTTGCCTATCGAGCGAGCGACCCTGAACGCAAACTCTCTGGCATCGTTCTGGAAGTGAAAGGCGATCTCTGCCGGCAACTGCGGGCGGTTCTCGGGGAATGCGGACGGGAACAAGACTATGTGGAAGTCTCGCTCGATGGCGATATTCGTTACAACCCGCTGAACAACGACCTCGATCCTTACGCGCAAGCCTTCAACATCGCCTCGATCATCACCTCCATTTGGGGCAAGGGCAAGGAACCATTCTGGCAGCAGTCCTACACCGACTTAGTCCGCTATGTAATCATGCTCCATCGCGTCCGCGACAACTACGTCACACTGCTCGATATCTTCCGCACCGTCATCAGCGCCAATGCCCTGGAGCGTATGCTGGTCAACGTTGGACGCCGCTTCGCGGACATTCGTTATGTTGGAATCGGCGAAGCCGTGTATCGGCGGCACGAGCCCACATTGAAAAGGTACGCTTTCGAGCAACAGAGCGGCTCGCGCGAGTACATTGCCCGCTGGAGCGCGGAACTGGAAGCAGTCTTGATCCGCGAGACCGGAGCGGCCGCATCCTTATATACACGCCAGTTCGGCGACGCGCCCGCCGCGAGCCGGTACGGCAGCATCGAGTACTGGTACTGGGAGCACTGGAAGTTCTTCCGCTCCGAGGTCAAGACCTCAATCATCCAGGGTATCGCTGTCTTTCTCTCGCTGTTTGAGACCGATCCCGATGTGCGGCGAGTCTTCTGTCCTCCCAAGGAACTGTATGAAGGCAAGCCCTGCGAGTCCGATCCATCGGGGCGCGTACTGCCGCCCTTCGACGAACTGATCGAGTCTGGCAAGGTTGTGGGGCTGAACTTTCCCGTGGCCCTCAACCCGGCCCTGGCCAAGGTCATTGGCACCATGATGAAGATCGACTATCAGCGGGCCGTGCAACTGCGCATTCCCCGCATGGACGAGGCATGCATAGACAAGACAAAGACGGATGCCGCGCCGGAGCGCCACTTCCGGCCCACCGTCTTCATCTGCGACGAGTATCAGAACTTCGCTACCGTCGGCGGAGACAACCCCACGGGCGACGAACGATTCCTATCAATCTCCCGGCAACCGAAGTGCATTCCAATTGTCGCCACGCAGAGCATCTCTTCACTCAAAGACTCGCTGCCCAACGAAGGCGTCAAGACACTATTGCAGGCGTTCCGCACAAAGATTTTCTTGTCCACCTCCGACCCCGATACGGCGCGGTTCGCATCCGAGATATGCGGCAAGACGGATCGCACGCGCATCAGTTACACGGTTTCCGAGTCCAGCGCCAATGCCAACGTGGGTTGGCTAAGTGGCCGCACCTCTTCCAACAAAGGATCGGTTTCGGCCTCCAAGCAATACCAGAAGCACAAAGAACCGTTGTTTGAGGAGCGTGTGTTCTTCGAACTCAAGAACGCGCAGGCCATTGTCGCCGCCTTCGACGGCATAACTCCGCAGACCGCGACTTACTGCTATCTGAAACCCGACTTTCTGCCCATCGACATGACTTGGTTCGAACAAGAGCGGATCGGATTCGATCCCCGGAGGGTCCTGTGAGCTTTGATCTAATCCTGCCTTTCCTGAAACCGATCCGGCATCTTCTGCAGGCGGAGACCGTTTCCGAGATCATGATCAATCCTGATTCGTCCGTCTGGGTCGAAGAGGAAGGCGAACTGCAAGCGCTGCCCGGTATCCACTTTGATGACGGAGCTCTCCTGACCGCCCTTGAGGTGATTGCCAACCGCTTCGGCAAGAAGCTCGACGCCGACTCGCCCATCATGAACTTACGTTTGCCCGATGGCAGCCGCATGGCCTCGATGGTTCCTCCAGTGGTCAACCCGCGTCCCATGATGACCATTCGCAAGTTCACCTCGCGCGGTTTCACGATGGCCGATTTGATCGAACGCAAGATGTTGACCGTTGCGGAAGCGGACCTGCTGTCGAGCGCTGTGCGCGACGGGCGAAACCTGCTCATCTCGGGAGGAACCGGGTCGGGAAAAACTACACTGCTCAATGTGCTGGCCAGTTATATCCCCGACACCGAACGCATCCTCATCCTCGAAGACACGGCCGAGCTATATATAAGGAAGCCGCACGTCGTCTCCGCCGAGGCCCAGCTCGATACCCACAAGGACCCGATCAGCTTTGCCGACCTTCTGAAGGCCGCGCTCCGTCATCGGCCCGACCGCATCATTCTCGGAGAGATTCGCGGCGCGGAAGCCCGCGTATTCCTCGACGCGCTCAACACCGGCCACCGAGGGTCGCTAACCACCATCCACGCCAACGGCGCCCACGAGGCCGTGCGGCGGCTGTCGCACCTCGCCATGCGCAGTTCCGGTAACGTCCACCTGAAAGACGTCGAGGAAGAATGCCGACGATCCGTCGATATCGTCGCGCACATTGCCAGAGTCAAAGATGAACATTCCAGTCATCGGCGCGCGGTTACCGAGGTTGTCGAGTTACAAAAACAATAGCAAGTAATGATGCGGGATCGAACCCCGATAGAATTGTATCCCGCCCACAGCTACTGGATAGTCTGCTTCAGACCTTGAAGCCGGGAGGCCAGGAACAGCGTGAGGTCCTGAAGATTGCCGCGCAACCGCTCTCGCCGGGCAAACATCGAGGTTTCGATCTGCAGGAATCGGTCTGTGATCGGCCTGAACACCACCCCCGCATGCGACAGCCGCGCCGCCGCGCTCGGTAGCAACGCCAGTCCGAATCCGTGCGAGACGATCTCAATCGCGTGCGTTGCCGACCGCACTTCCTGGTACACAGGTTCCGCTCCTGTGCTCTCGATATACTCCACGATGGAGTCGTAGAACGCTGGGTTCATGTCTCGCGGAATCCAGAACAAGAACTCTCCATGTACGTCCCGCGCGGAAATCGAAGGCCGACGCGCCAGTTTGTGGTTTTTCGGAATACAGAGGCAAAACGGTTCTCGCGCCACCGCCTCGACCCACAGTTCCTGGTCCTCGCTTGGGTGCACGCCAAACGCAACGTGGATCTTCCCCCGCAACACGCCCTCAACCAGTTCCGGCGTTGGCCGGCTCTCCAGCACTAGACGTGGCTGCGGTGGTTCCTCGGAGACTGTGCGCTGCGCCTCCAATTCGGAAAAGTCCAGGTCGTGCAGCTTTCGCAGTAGAGCGCCATTGACATAAGAAGAATAGCCGATGCGAATCGGCCCGCGTTGAAGCCGTCCCCAATACCGGGCCAATTCCCATGCCCGCTCGGAGTGTCGCAACGCCAGTTGTATCTCGGGTAACACAATCCTTCCGACTCCGGTTAGTTCCAGTTTGCGAGTTGAACGCTCGAACAGTTTCAGCCTTAAGGTCTTTTCCAGTTCCGTAATCCTGCGGGTCAGGGACGACTGCGACGTTCGGAGTTTCCGTGCCGCTCGCGAAAAGCTCCCTTCTTCGGCAATCATCGCGACAAAGATCTGAGCTTGTAATAAAGTGTGATCGAGCAAAGTGATTATTTCTCCTTGGGCGGGCCAAATGAGAATGACTACCAGTCGCAACCCCGCCGACAGCGATTTTATGCCTCATGTCCAGTGCAGTTATTCAGTTTTTAGTACACACGGAGAGCGAATTTGGTCAGGGGAGAAGCGTGTACGAACGTACAGTATGTACGCTGTGGTGCTCTGATTCCTTGCGGAATCGCCGCCTACGTTCGAGGCATTAGCAATCTTCACATACTCCCAGTTGCTCCTATGGCCGGGAAGGCTTCGTTCTGGCCTCTGGCATCGGATGTCATCGAATGGCTGGAGAAGACCCGTCTCGCCGACCTTGAACAACTCAGAAAATCAATTCCACCGGAAGAATATCTGCCGCGAAATTCGGACTTTCTGGCAACGTGTCAAGGGCGGAGCAAAAATAGGCCAGTGGGGCGGAGGAAAAGTAGATCAGGGTAGTATGTGGGAGATCGGGGATTGTCGGGGAGGAGGGCGTCTGGAGCGGAGTCTCCGAGCCTGAGGTGTTAACCATTGACCCACTTCGACCATATTGTAACGCGAAGCCGGTATTGGCGCCTGAACTGCGCTGAATAGCAAGTGTGTGCTTTGGCTTGCGTTCATAGCATTCCTTGCGTTCTCGGCGATACGCTTCGTCTGCGAAAACGCACAAAGGTTTCTGAGCTAGAAAAAAACGGTGTGATTGTGCCTTACGAAGTTTACAATATGTCACTACTTGTACGTAACACTAGACATATTGTAAACTTAACACAAATGGCAATTTCGAAGACCGAGCTTGTCGCCAGGATGGTTCGCTGGGCCGGGGTCTTTCGATCCCGCGACCTGGATGACGCTGGAATATCGCGCCAATATCTCAGACTTGCCACCGATCAAGGCCTGGTAATGCGAGTGGGCCGCGGTCTCTACATCCCGGCGGATGCAGAGGCGACCGAGCATCATAGTCTGGCGGAGGCTTCTAAACGAGTGCCAAACGGAATCGTCTGCCTAATCTCCGGACTGCACTTTTACGGTCTTACGACTCAGGTGCCGTATGAAGTGTGGATGGCCATCTCAGGGAAAGCCCGCCGGCCGAAAGTCGATTATCCGCCTCTCCGAATCGTGCGCTTTTCGGGATCTACTCTGGAGTATGGAGTGGTGACTCAAAAAGTGGAAGGCGTCGTTGTTCGGGTCTTCAATCCTGCAAAAACAGTTGCAGACTGCTTCAAGTATCGTAACAAGATTGGGCTTGACGTGGCCCTTGAGGCTCTGCGCGATTGTTATAGGCAACGCAAAGCCACCATGGACGAGCTGTGGAAGGCTGCGAAAGTGTGTCGCGTCGCCAAAGTGATGCAACCCTACCTGGAGTCCATTGCTTGAAGAAGGCGCCGTCCAACTTGCCAGAATCTGTTCGACAGCGATTGTTGGACCTGGCCCGCCAGAACAAACAGGATTTTGGATTGCTCCTGACCAAGTACGCGCTGGAACGTCTACTCTATCGGATTAGCGTTTCCAAGCATCGCGATACCTTTGTCCTGAAAGGGGCCCTTCTGTTTCAACTGTGGACCTCGGAGCCTTATCGTCCAACACGAGACCTGGATATGCTTGGCTATGGGGACGAATCTGCAGAGCGTTACCGCAAGATCTTCACGGATCTGTGCTCGCTGAACGTGGAAGACGATGGACTGACTTTTCTGCCGGATACGATTCGCGTCCAAAGAATCCGGGACGAAGAGGAATACGAGGGCGTCCGTGTATTGCTCGCGTCTCGTCTAACGAATGCCCGAATTCCACTACAGATTGACATCGGCTTCGGAGATGTTGTTACCCCGGCTCCAATGGAATTGGATTACCCAACATTGTTGTCGTTCCCGGCTCCAAAACTGCATGCTTATCCAAAAGAGAGTGTTGTGGCCGAGAAGTTCGAGGCCATGGTCAAGCTGGGAATGGCAAACAGCCGCATGAAGGACTTCTACGATCTCTGGGTAATGGCCCGACATTTTGAATTCAAAGGACAAGTTCTTTCGGCGGCGATCAAGGCAACATTTGAACGTCGAAAAACGACCTTGCCTTCATCCAAGCCATTGGCGTTGACAGCGGAATTTAGTGAGGCCGCTACCAAACAAGCGCAGTGGAGAGGATTTCTCAGAAAGAGCGGTTTGAATGCCAGCGAGTCTCTGGGCGAGGTCGTGAAGGTATTAGACGGGTTCCTCATGCCGGTCGTGGAAGGGATCATAAGCAACAGAACATTAGGCCACACCTGGCGACCGGGAGGTCGTTGGAAATCGCCGTCGTGATCCGCTTCGGTGGACTGCCGATGTCCTTTAAGGCTCAGTGCAGCGGCGATGGCTTTGCTGCGTCTGCGTTCTCAGGCACGTAGACGACGCTCCTGTCCGGCAGTTGATAGGCCACGCCAAGCCGAACACCGGGCCCCCCCTTTTTTTCCGGCGTCCTCTTCTTGACCGCAACCGGTGGAAACACGTCGAACTCAGGCCTCTATTCACCGTGCAGGACGCAGGTTACGGTTTGCCGGACGGCAATTCGTACTGGTTCCACGAACTCGACCTAACACCGAGCTTGGAGCATCTATTCAAGGGATTGCGCAAGAACTGTTTTCAAAAAAAATCCATAACAGTATCGAGTTGCCGGTGTGAGCACAATTGCACAGACCGCCGTAATACCAGTTTGGTATGGTCGAAATCGACCTGATGCGCTGGCATCCCTGACCGGAATTGCGTGCGACTGTACACACAGCGTTTAGCAACAAAAGCTGCGCAGAGGTAACAGAAATGAGGCTTTCCCATGAAGAGAGTAATGCTCGTACTTGCGATATTGAGTCTCGGCACGCTGTGCTGGGCAGGGTCGGCGCGGGAAGATGCCACCGACCGGTTGGAGAACGCCACCAGTGTGATGCACGAAATTATGGGGATGCCCGACAAGGGAATCCCGGAAGAAGTTTTAGATCATGCAAAGTGCGTGGGCGTCATACCGCACATGGTCAAAGCTGGCTTTATCTTCGGCGCCAAAGAAGGCAAGGGCGTCGCCACCTGCCGCACGGCAAATGGCTGGAGCGCGCCGGCATTCATCACGATTTCGGGCGGAAGCTGGGGGCTGCAAATCGGTGTAGAAGCTGTCGACGTGGTCATGATCTTTCAGAATGACAAAGCGATGCAAAGGCTACTCTCGAGTAACTTCCAAATTGGTGGCGACGCTTCCGCGGCTGCGGGTCCAGTTGGGCGTCATGCCGAGGCCGGCACGGACTGGAAGTTGGATACAGAGATATTGACTTACTCCCGTGCGAAAGGCGCGTTTGCCGGGCTCACTTTGGAAGGCGCCTCGCTCCGCCAAGACAGCGATTCCCGGCACGCGATCTATGGGAGCAACGTCACAACTCGGGCTCTGCTGTTGGGCAGAGTGCCGGTTCCGGCCGTGGCCCAGCCGTTCCTCGCGGAAATTCGCGGCGCAAAAAGCGAAGCCAAAGTCGACAAGAACTAGGAGCTTCGAACCTCGACCCACGGCCTAGCTATCGTCCGATAATCGCAAAGAAGAATTCGTGAGAGCTGCGCGATTTTCTTGCCGAGCCGCAGACCCCATGCTGTCATAAATCTGCCGCGATTGAGCAAAACGGAACAGATTGTTGCGCTCGCTCCTGTCATGCTGCCGTGACATATAAATTCGAAAATTAGGAGAGTACAGATGGCAGCACAAGGTACGACGCTTTTGCACGATAGCACGACAAACGAGTCCACCGCCTTCACTCAACAGGAACGTGACGACCACGGGCTCACTGGGTTGTTACCGCCGGCAGTCGAGACCCTGGATACGCAAGTCAAGCGCTGCCTTCTGCAACTGAGCAAGAAGCCCAACGATATTGAAAGATATATCTATCTCTCTCAACTGGCAGACGACAACCAGACGCTCTTTTTCAAGGTGCTTTCGACCGATCCGGTCCGCTTTCTGCCCATCGTCTACGACCCGACCGTCGGTACGGCATGCTTTGAGTTCGGACATATTTATCGCAAACCTAACGGCATATATCTTTCCATCGAACAGCGCGGCAAGGTGAAAGAGGTGCTCTCGCATTGGCCAATCAAGGACGTTCGCTTCATTTGCGTAAGTACCGGCGGGCGCATCCTCGGCTTGGGCGATCTCGGTGCGAACGGCATGGGGATTCCCATCGGCAAGCTGCAGCTCTACACGGCATGCGCGGCGGTTCCGCCAGAAGGCTTATTGCCTCTGCTGCTCGACTGTGGCACCGATAACGAAAAACTGCTCGCCGATCCGCTCTATCTAGGATTCCGGCACAAGCGCTCGTCTCCCACGGATCTCGACAGTTTTGTCGGTGAGTTTGTGCAGGCGGTGCAGGATCTCTATCCGAAGTGCTGCATCCATTTTGAAGACTGGAAGGGGACGGACGCGCTGCGTTTATTGGCGAAGTACACCGACAAGGTTTGCTGCTACAACGACGACATTCAGGGAACCGGGAGCGTGGCCGTCGCGGGCTTGTACAGCGCACTCAAAATCACCAAGGGACAGCTTAAAGACCAGCGCATACTGTTTTTCGGCGGAGGTTCGGCTGCCCTCGGCATGGGGAACATGATCGTTGCCGCAATGAAACTCGAAAGAGTAACGGAAAAGGACGCTCGCGACCGCATCTCTCTCTTTGACGTGAACGGCCTGATCGAGTCTTCGCGCAAGGACTTGAGCCCGGATCAAAAACTCTATGCGCATCCGCATGCGCCAACCAAGAGTCTGCTGGATGCGATCAACGCAATCAAGCCCACGATTCTAATCGGGGTCAGCACAGTGGGTAAGACTTTTACCAAAGAAGTGGTAGAGGCGATGACGAAGCTGAATCCGAGGCCGGTCATCTTTGCGCTCTCGAACCCAACGGAGCACGCCGAATGCACGGCGGAAGAGGCCTACACTTGGTCGGGAGGGAAAGCGGTTTTTGCCGCCGGTGTGCAATTCGCACCGGTAAAGTTGAACGATAAGACTTATCTGCCGGCCCAAGTGAATAACTTCTACATTTTCCCGGCCGTGTGCCTGGCCGTGTACGCGACCCAAGCGAAGCGCGTTCCGAACGAGCTGTTCATCGAAGCCGCGAAGGGATCGGCGGATCAGGTGAGCCCAGAGGACCTCGAGCAAGGCATGCTTTTCCCACCACAGAAGGACATCCTAAAAATAGAAGTTCAAACTGCGATCGTTGTGGCGAAGAAGATCTTCGATCTCGGATTGGCGCGCGTGGAAAAGCCTGCGGATATTTTCGCCTGGATACACTCGCTGCTCTACAAGCCGGAATACGTGCACGAGATCAAGTAGGGTGCGGACAGCCTGCGGGGTGCGGAAGCAAGCTGCCTTTATGCCGTGAAGGCCGGCTGCTGCGCTTTGCAGGGCACTTTTGGTGGATGCCTCCCATCTGCAACCACGCTGCTTCAACGGAGCGTCTGAATGTCAGTGTTGTTGGTCATCGTTAACGCGCTGGTCCCGATCGCCTTCGTCATTCTGCTCGGAGTGCTGGCCGGGAAAACCGGCCTTATCAATCCCAAGAGCAGCGGAGCCCTTGCGGCGCTAACCCTCGACTTCTGTTTGCCGGCACTGCTGTTCACCGCAACCGCGACGATGTCAACCAAAGAACTGCAAAACTGGCGGTTCTTTCTTGGTATTGCTCTGGGATTGCTTGTGATCTACCTTCTCGCACTGGCGATCTCGTTGGCCCTCTTCCGCAAGCCGATCGCCGCCAGTTCGCTTCAGGCTCTTAACAGCGCTTTTCCCAACATGGCATTCATGGGCGTCCCGTTGCTGACTGCTGTTATTGGTGCTTCTGCAGTGTTGTCGGTCGTCGTCGGAAATCTTATTTCGAGTTTTGTGCTGCTGCCGTTGACGTTGACATTACTTGAGGCCGGAAGCCCGACGCAAAAAGGGAAGAACGTGAGCGTGGTAGTCTGGCGTTCCATTCTAAATGCCGTCAAACAGCCGCTAGTCTGGGCTCCGTTGGCCGGAATCATTATGGCGGTAACTCACATCCCCCTCCCCATTGTGGGTCAGAAATCATTTTCTCTGATTGGGGAAGCGACCTCGGGTGTCGCGCTGTTCGCCATGGGACTGCTTTTGAGCGGGCAGAAACTTCGCATCGGCGCCGCCGCCGCTTTGAACGTCGTATTCAAAATCCTGGTTCAGCCCGCGGCAATGTGGTTTCTTGCGATCGTGTTCGGAGTGACCGGTGTGTATCGCCGCGAAATGATTCTGCTTGGCGCTCTGCCGACCGCGTCCATGACGGCGATGTTCGCGGTGGAATACAAAGTCTATACGGACGAATCGGATGCGACCATTCTGCTCAGTACGGTCGTCTCCATCGCGACACTGGGCGTCGTTATTGCGTTGACTCGTTGAATCGCGTGAAAGTGCGAGCCTATAAATCTCAGATTGGAGGGTTTGCGTATGATTCAAGAAGGAATTGCAACTGCGCAGCATAAGGCGCGTCAACCCATTCGCGGCAACTACGGTGCGCCAATCATTGGCCCGATCAACCCCGCACGCAAGGCCCAGAGTCCCGACAGACTTGCGCCACCCAGCACTGATACAAGCCGGCCTAGTGGGCATTCATAATCAAGGGCCGCGCCCGGATCACCGCCGTCGACCATGAAGGCCGCACATTCCAGGACAATGTCGCTGAGGATGACCTGTGGAACTTCCCGACCGGCATCCCACACTCGATTCAGGGACTCTAGAGCATTTCTAATTTAAGTGCATACATACCCAGACGAGGCGAAGTAGTTGGCGCATTCGTTGGTGGTGACGGTGTTGAGCAATTCGCCGATTTCCTTCCAGAGTTCTTCGGTCGATCGTTTGGCGGCTTTGCGGAGCAGGATTTTGAGTTTTGCGAAGAGCTTCTCGATGGGGTTCAGATCGGGCGAATAGGGCGGCAGATAGAGCAGCGTGGCGCCGACGGCGGCGAGGGCCTGGCGGATCCCGTCCACTTTGTGGCTGCTGAGGTTATCGAGGATGACGAGGTCTCCGGTCTGGAGCGTGGGACACAGGAACTGCTCGACCCAGGCCAGGAACAGTTCTCCATCCATGGGCCCGTCGACGACCAGAGGAGCGGTCAGGCGATGGCGGCGCAGGCCGGCGAGAAAGGTCGTGGTTCGCAATCGCCGAGGGGCGCCGAAGCGACGCAGCGACAGCCTTTGGGGGCACGACCATAGCTTCGCGTCATGTTGGTCGCGGCCCAGGTTTCATCGACAAAGACCAGCTTTTCCAGGTCCATCGCCGGCTGCGCTTCAGTCCATGCGCGCCGCGCGGCCTGCACGTCTTCGCGCTCTTGCTCGCTGGCGTGCAGGGTTTTTTTTGAAGGTCAGACGCCACTGGTTCAACTGGTGCCACAAAGCGCCGATCTTGGTCGACACGCCCTGTTGCGCCAGCCGTTCTTGCAGCTCCGCTAGGGTCAGATCGGGTTGGGCGGCGATCCAGGCACGCAAAACCGGTTCAGCTGCCTCCAACCGTGACCGGCGATGGCCGCCGATCGGAAAACTGGTGCGGACCCCGGTCTCGTGCTCCCGGTCGCGCACCTGATAGACATAGAAGCGGCTGACTTCAAAACGCCGCGCGATCGCCGACGGCCCCTCGCCGCGAGCCAGCGCGCGAAGTACACGATCCCGCAAATCCTGCGAATACGATTGCATCCATCTCCTCCCTCAAACAGACAGGAGGATTATCGCATGAAATGTAGCTACTTAAATTAGAAATGATCTAGCTGTTTGTTGCTCATTAACAGGGTCGTGACACCGCTTCTATTTTCACGTGCTGCCTTCTCCACGTTGTCTTCCTCAATCTGCTCCTCAACCTCTTCTTCATTAGCCGCAACATCGTCGTTGGTTGCGATCTGTTTGCTCAAACGAGACTCCGGGATCGTTGCGAACTTTCCGACGGTCTTTATAATTGTTGAACCCCACTTCTTTTGCGCCTTTCATGGAGTCGCCGAACCTCGTTTGCAATACTGGTCAGAATTGACCAGACAATCTCAAGCATGACGCTTGAGACTAATCAAGGTATTTGCAACTCCAAGAAGAGGAATCCCACCAATGAAAGCAGTCTTAGTGCGCGGCTACGGCGACGTGAACCAGTTGTTCTATGGGGATACACCCGACCTTAATCCGGGACCGGGAGAGGTGTTGGTCAGAATGTCGGCGACCAGCATCAATCCCATCGACTGGAAACTCCGTCGCGGTGATCTGAAGGCGCTCATGCCTTTGCAGTTCCCGGCAATCCTGGGTCGTGACCTTGCAGGCGAAGTGATCGGCTTGGGAGATGGAGTCAAAACCAGAAAAATTGGCGACCGTGTCCTTGGTCTCGTGAATCATGCGTATGCCGAATACGTTGTATGCAAGGCAGACGAGTTGGCTCTGATCCCTTCGGGCCTTAGCTTTGAGCAAGCGGCGGCACTTCCTCTCGTGGTCCTTACCGGGGCACAACTCATTGAGAAGGGGATCAGACCGAGATCCGGAGAAGTGATTTTGATTACCGGAGCCGTGGGAGGAGTCGGGCGCACCGCTGTGCATGTCGCTCGACAACATGGAGCACATGTAATCGCGGGAGTGCGATCCACGCAAAAGAAAGAGGCGGAAGGTCTCGGTGCCGACAGAATACTGGCCTTGGACAGCAAATCTGAGATCGCTAGCCTCAAGGAACTCGACGGCGTCGCCGATACGGTTGGGCACGAGGTCATTGTTTCACTCATCCCACACATCAAGAAGAATGGTGTATTGGCAACCGTGTTAGGCAAGCCCGAAGCGGCCAATGAGCGCGATCTGCGCGTCGTGGAAATCTGGGCCCAACCCGATTCTTCAAGACTTGAGCAACTCGCATACGAGGTTGCAGCCGGAAAATTCTCGATTCCCATTCGACGAGAGTTCAAACTATCCGATATCCGACATGCGGACCCGATAGCAGAAAAGGGCGGGATCGGGAAAATTATATTGGTCGCCTAGGAAATGCCCCGTATTGGATTGCTCTATCAAGGTTGGCCACGAAGTCTGGGATCAATAAACAGGAGTAATAGACGCTTCCCCATTTTTTGTGCGAGGCCGGGCGAAGTAACTGAAAGGACTTTTTATGGAAGACCATAGATTTACCCAGCAAGACGATACGAAAATCTATCTCATTGGTGGTGGCATTGCCTCCCTCGCCGCAGCTGCCTTTCTCATCCGGGACGCAGATATCCCCGGCCACAATATCGTCATTCTGGAGCAACTCGATCGTTTGGGAGGTAGTCTTGATGGCGCCGGATCCCCGCAGGACGGATATGTGCTTCGCGGCGGGAGGATGATCGAGAGTAAGTACCTCTGCACCTATGATCTGTTCTCATCGATTCCGGTTTTGGACGGAAGCAAGACCGTCACTCAGGAAATCTTCGACTGGAACGAGACCATGAAGACCTCTTCGAAGTCCCGCTTCGTGCGCAGAGGACAGAGAATCGACGGTCCCGAATTTGGCTTAAGTGAAAAGCACATCATTAATCTGGAGCGTGTGGCGGCGGAACCGGAGGGAATGCTCGGAAGGAGTACCATCGCCGACGAATTCGATTCTTCATTCTTCCAGACGAATTTCTGGTTGATGTGGTGTACGACGTTTGCATTCCAGCCCTGGCATAGCGTTGTCGAGTTCAGACGCTATCTCCTGCGCTTTACGCACATGGTCGCCGGATTCAACCATCTCAAGGGGATCATGCGCACGGTCTACAACCAGTACGACTCCATGGTTCGTCCACTTCAGAAATGGCTCGAGGAGCGCGGAGTGCGATTCGAGTTGAACACCCGCGTCACCGATCTTGTCTTCTGCGAGGACGCGGACCGCAAGACGGTGGAACGCATCGTCTACACGCGGAACGGTGTCTCCGGCGAGGTTGAAGTCGGCAAAAAGGACTTCGTGATCGTCACGCTGGGTTCTATGACTGAGGCTTCCAGCCTCGGATCCATGGACTCGGCCCCCGTTCTCAACGACAAAACCGACGGTGGCGCCTGGACGCTTTGGGAAAAACTTGCCACTGGCAGGCCCGAATTCGGTCGACCATCGGTCTTCGCCGATCACATCGAAGAATCAAAATGGGTGTCGTACACCACCACTCAGCGAGCCCCGGCCTTCTTTCGCTTGGTTCGGGACCTTACCGGCAACGTGCCCGGGGAGGGTGGACTGATCACGTTCGCGGATTCCAGTTGGTTGACCTCGATCGTACTGCCGTATCAGCCGCACTTTATCGGACAACCCGAGGATGTGAACGTCTTCTGGGGGTATGGCCTGTTTGTCGATAAGCTGGGCGACTTCGTGAAGAAACCGATGTCCGCGTGTACCGGACGGGAAATCATGACCGAGATCCTGGGCCACCTGCACATCGAATCCGAAGCATCACAGATATTGCAGACCTCCATCTGCATTCCCTGCATGATGCCCTTCATTACCAGCCAGTTTCTGCGGCGGGAGAAAGGCGACCGCCCGGAGGTTGTTCCAAAAGGATCGACGAACCTGGCCTTCACAGGCCAGTTCTGCGAGCTGCCCGACGACGTGGTGTTCACGGTCGAATACTCGATCCGCTCCGCGCAGACGGCTGTATACACCCTGCTCGGGCTGAACCGGGAGCCACCGGCCGTCTACAAAGGCCAGTACGACCCACGCGTTTTATACAAAGCGTTCACGACCCTGCATGGCATGAATGCATGAGTCGAACAGAGAGGACAAAGTGAGAAAGGAAATGAAGCGACCGGTCACCACGACAGTTGACCGAAGCACACGCGAAGCAGAAGTGCAGTCCGGGGACACTCAAGGATTGTCAAAGGCCGAACAGGCGAACAGTGAAAGCGTCGAAGAACTGGTAGCCGACGGGCAGGCTTTCGAAGCCGAGGCGGTGAGCGGCGTGGAAGATGCCGACGATCCCGATGTTCATGAAGTCACAACCAGAGAAGTACCACAGGACGATGTACCCCGCGAGTACGACGAACAATGAGCGGCGAACAATGAGTAACGAACAATGAGTAACAAACAATGAGCGGCGATTCCAGGCCGCGTCTTCATCCCCTGGACGAGTGGGGTTGCCAAGACAGCAAGGTCATCGAGGATGTTGGCAGACAATAATGAACGACATCGCACGTCACGCATCGGCTGGCTCCGGGCGGCGGTGGTGCTAGCTGTGGGCTCGCTCCTCCACTTCGCGATCCGCACGGGTCATGCGCTCATGCTGCCGCGCATGTTCGGCCCGGGAATCCACCAGAAATGTTTCGATGTAACGGTCCGGGTTTTTAAGGTCCTGAAAAATTCCCCATCGGTGATGGCCGTCACGTCACCGAACACGTCCGTACCAATGGCGAACTCATTTTAGCCTCGAATATCGGTTTCCATCGCAAGTCCACTATACCCGGAACTACCTCACAGGAAGTGTTCAATTTTGACCAGACAGATGTGCGCCGTTTGCCTAGAGTTTGTAATCATCGCCACGCCCTAACAAAAGGCTGTTCCGCTCCGCAAGTGTTATCAGGGCGTGGCGGGTATGTTGTGTCCTGCGTGTGCTGCGCGTTGGACAATAACATCCAAAACCCCTTGTAACGATCTAGAGGAGATTTGGCAATGGAATCCCTTACTCTGTTGTGCATCGACGACCATCCACGACTATTGGAGCTTCGCAAAACGACTCTGGAATCTCATGGGTATCGCGTCAAGATCGCGTCGAGCGGATACGACGCGATCAAGTTGTTGGAAGAAACGCGGGTGGCAGCGGTCCTGTTGGAATACAAACGGGAAGGCATGGACGCGGAAGCCGTCGCCTGCCATATCAAGCAGCGGTTCCCCAATCTGCCGATTGTTCTGCTTTCAGCGTTCTGCGACATGCCGGAGCGAATCCTGTGGCTGGTGGATGAATATGTGATGAAGAGCGAACTGCCGGAACGGC
>Ga0326727_10000716_pt1 | contig 133888 bp, 115 predicted proteins | sample MB2enrmetagenome_FD_207643 | JGI IMG/M metagenome (GOLD analysis project Ga0326727, IMG submission 207643) | Lab enriched peat soil microbial communities from McLean, Ithaca, NY, United States - MB29MY | ecosystem: Environmental > Terrestrial > Soil > Wetlands > Peat | place: USA: New York... | reverse complement strand
AGAAAAACCGTCGGATTGGAAGAGGGCAGGTCTTCACCACAGCGGTTTTCAGATTCTCGGATTGTAGGCAAAAGACTTAAGCCATGCTGGCCGGGAAAATGGGCTCCGAAGTGCGAAAGTCGGGCTAGGTAGCAGTATGACGTAACAGGAGCCCTTACATGCGAATCAAGCTCAGGTACGCGCTTCCCCTTGGCGCAGATGGCGCCGGCGGCGAAGCGCAACGCGGACCAAACGGCGGAACCGAAAAACCGGCCCGCCGCGGCGATCCTTATTTGAGTAGGTTCTCCACGAACACGCGCTCGATCGGCCAATGCCCGTACACGCGGTTGCCGGCGTTGCGGAACGTGCCCGCGACCAGCACGCCGCTCAAATCTCCGGCGCTGGGCGTGGCTTTCTCCAGCGCGATCAGTGTGCGCAGCAGGCCGGTCATGTGCGTCATCTGCGCGGCGGCGTCGTTGGCTTCCTGGTCGGAATCGCAGACCACGCTCAAGTTCAGCGCGAAACGCTTGCCTTCGGGCGCAAACGCCAGGGTGACCGACTGGGCTTCCGCCACGGCCCGCACGAAGGGGCGCGTGCCGTCCGGCAGGTTTCCGGCGGATTGCAGGAACCGCGGCGGAAGCATCGCCCACAGCGGCGCGTCCGGAATTTCCGGGGCGGGAACGGAGGCCGGAGCGGCCAGGCGCATGGCCGCCGTTTCGTCGGTGCTCACCGCCAGCGCCATCAGCCCGGATTGAATCGGTAGAAACGAAATGCGCCGGTCGGGAGTGCTGCCCGCCAGGCGGCACACCGAGTTGTAGCAGGCGCCCTGCTGCGATTCGGCGTAGGATCGCAGGCTCTTCCAGTCGAAGCGGCCCTTGGCCAGAATGAACGTGCCGGTGGGGCCGAAGGCGGCCATGGCGCCGTCCAGGTCGCGTTTGTAGTCGAAGGACGTGGCGCGGACGAAGCCCAGGTATTCCGGGTCTTCCGGCGCCTTGGCGTTGTCGAACGCCTGCATCAGCCCGGCGCGGCGGAGTGCCTTGAAATCGATGTAGACCACGGCCGCGTCGCGGGCCGGCAGCCGGCGCCACAGCGCCGCCGGCGCGAGCGCCCGGGAACGGTACCAGAACACCCCGCCGATGGAAAGGGCGAAGATGGCCGCCGCCAACCCGATCGCCAGGGACGCGCGAGCTTTAGGGTTCACATCCGCAGTATCACACAGGCCGCGCCGTTACGCGACCGCCGCGCGCGCTTCCTTCCACAGGCGGATGTAGGGCGCCAACTCGCGCATCATCGCTCGGAAGCCCTCGATGGTGAGGGACTGCGCGCCGTCGCTGAAGGCTTTTTCGGGGCAGGGATGCACTTCCACGATGGCGCCATCGGCGCCGATGGCCGCGGCCGCCCGCACCAGCGGCGCCACCAGGCTGCGCTTGCCGGTGGCGTGGCTGGGATCGAGAACCACCGGCAGGTGCGACAACTCGTGCAGCACCGGCACGGCGGCGATATCGCAGGTGTTGCGGGTGACGGTTTCGAAGGTGCGTATGCCGCGCTCGCACAGGATCACGTTGGGATTGCCGTGCGCCACCACGTATTCCGCCGACATGAGCAGTTCCTTGATGGTGGAGCTCATGCCGCGCTTCAGCAGCACCGGCCGGCCGCACGCGCCGAGCGATTTCAGCAGCGCGAAATTCTGCATGTTGCGCGCTCCCACCTGCATGCAATCGGCGTATTCGGCCACCAGTTCCACGTCCCGGTCGCTCATGATTTCGGTGACGATGGCGAGGCCGGTGCGCTCCTTGGCCTTGCGCAGCAGGCGCAGGCCCTCCAGTTCGAGTCCCTGGAAATCGTAGGGCGAAGTGCGCGGCTTGAAGGCTCCGCCGCGCAGCGCGCGGGCGCCCGCTGCGGCCACCGCTTCGGCCGTCTCCATGATCTGGCGTTCGCTCTCCACCGAGCACGGCCCCGCCATGACGATGAACTCGTCGCCGCCTATGGACATGCCGTCCAGGCGGATGACCGAAGGTTCCTTCTTGAATTCCCGGCTCACGAACTTGTAGGGCGCGGAAATCCGCACCGCGCTTTCGACACCCGGCGTGGCCTCCAGCGATTCCAGACAGGCGGTCACGTCCCCCAGCCCGACCACGCCGATCACCACGCGCTCGTCTCCCTCGATGGAATGCACCTTGTAACCGAATTCGCGGATGCGCTCGCAGACGTGTTCAATCTCTTCCGGGGTAGCGTGCTGGCGCATGGAAATAATCATAGATTCAGTGTACACCATGAAGGTGAGCAGAATCCATCTAACACCATTAAAACAATGAACCAAGCCACACCACAGTGGAATGGTGTACCTGGGCCCGGAGCCGGGTGTGGGCCGCCGCTACTGCAGCGCCGCCTCGACCACCGCGGAACGCGCGCCTTCGCGGCCGGATGCATCCAGGGCCGAAACAGCGTATCGATACGCCTTGCCGGCTTCCACGGCGTGGTCGGAATAGGCGGGCGCCAGGCCCACCTCGGCGAGGCGGACGAAATCGCCCCCAGCCACCGCGCGGTACACCCGGTAACCCGATGGAGCGATGCCTTCGGGCGTGTCCCAGGACAACTCGATGGAGGCAGCCGATGGCACCGCCCGCATCCCCGTTGGAACGCCCGGCGGAGGCGCTTCGAGAGTGATGGACACGGCCTCCGGCAGGTCGCTTTGCGCCTCCCTGCCGCCGGCCAGGGGAACGAAGGTCTGCACCAGGTAGGCGTAGGGTTTGCCGAACTCCGCAGTGGAATCCACCCACTCGTGCCGGGTGACATCGGCGGCTATCGACTCGTAGCCGGTCTCCTTGCCGGCCGACCGCAAAATGTGGAAGTGGGCGCCGTCGGCCTGCCACGTCAAGTGGACGCCCGCCGCCGTGGAATCGGCCGCAATCCGGCGGGGCACATCGGGCGCGGCGACCACCGGCACGGTGAACGGCGCGGACCAGGCGGAGGCTTTGCCGTTGGAGCCCACCACGCGCGCCGTGACGGCGGCATCCTTTCCCGTCCATTCCGCCGCGGGAATTTCGTAGCGGGCGAATCCGTTGCTTACGATGGCGGCCACGGAGGACGGTTGGCCGCCGATGCGCAATTCCAGCGTCACCGGCGGTTTGAGCGGCTGCCCTTCGGTGGTGAGGGTAGGAACCATGAACTGCACCACGATTTTCCCGCCGCGCTGCAGGGCGGCCAGGCCGCCAACCGGCGCCGGCACATTGGCCAGGGGCGGCAGCGGCGAGCCGATGTATCCGCAACCGGCGGTGAAGCAACAGGCCGCCGCCACGGCGGGAATCCAGGAATGTAGCGCGCTCGGTTCCAAAGGACTAGTGTAATATGCCGCCGATGGCCGGCCGCTTTCCCGCAGCCGCTCGACGCTACGGCTTCCCGCCATCCGGCGGGGACATCCCGCGCCGCTTGGCCAGTTCCACCACCCAGACGATCATCGAACCAGTGGCCGTCAGGATGCCGAAGCCCAGCAGCTTCCGCGGCGTGAGCGGGGCGATCACCACCAGCATCATGGCCACCGATGCCACCAACAGGCAGGCACCGGCCTTCCAGGTCCGCTTGGTCGCCAGCAGGGCGATTCCCGGCAAAAGCAGGTCTCCAAAACGTGGTGGGGGATTGCGGGCAAACTCCCGCCAGGCCACCACGGCCACCAGCACGGCGATCGCATAGGCCAGCGCAAAGGGAACGGCGCTACGAACTCGCGAGTCCATAAAGAACAGGGTAGCAGCCTTCGGCGCGGCTCTATTGCACGTATACGGTGTAGCCGCTGGAGCAGAACTGGCGCGAGGCGGCCACGGCGCAGATTTCGAGCGGCGACGGTCCGGATAGCAGGCCGCCGGGGACGGCCACGTTGACCTGCTGCACGCCGGTCAACCCGGGGGCCGGTCCGGCGTATAGCGGGGCCAGTCCGGTCTGCCCGCCGATGGCGACGGATACCGGCGCACCAGCCGGAATCCCGGTCGAGAAAATCTGCAGCACAGCGCCGGCCTGGGCCGCCGAGGCGGGCGCGTTGGGGCTGTAGTCCTGGTTGAGCACGCCGCCGTTGAAGATCGAAGGGCCGGCCGGCGCGAGCGCCACGGTGACCGGTTTGCTGGCCGCGCCGTCCACGGTCACCACCAGCGATGCCGCCGTGAGGGACGGGTCCAGGCCGGCGGGCACCTGCAGGTTGATCTGCGTGGCGGAAGTGTAGAGCAGCGTGGCGGGCGTGCCGTTGAAGGCGACCGCGACGCTCTTGCCGGCCAGGTTGGAGCCTAATACCGTCCCCAGCGAGCCGGGCACCAGAGGCGTGACCGTGAGGCTGGCGGCGTTGACCACCGAGCTTACCGTCACCACGGGCGCGGGCGCAGGCGTGGGTGTGGGAGTTGGAGTGGCCTGCGCCAGCACGGTCACGGCGACGGGGATGGTGATGGGAGCCGAGAGCGGCCCGCCGCCGCTCACCACCAGGTTGGCGGCGTAGACGCCCGCGGCCAGGTTCTGCGGCTTGGCCCACAGGTCCACGGTGGCGTCGTTCTGGCCGGAGACGTTATCCACCAGCAGCCAATTGGAACCCTGCTGGTACTGGATGGCGATGACCCAGTTCAGAATTCCGCCGCCAGTGTTGCCGATGAAGATGTGGCCGGGCACCTCGGTGGTGGGGCCGCCGGCGGTCACGGTGGCCTGGAACGAGTTGGTGGTTTGGACCGCAAGTTTGGGGAAGTAGCCGGCCTGGCAATCGCCCACGATGGTGCAATCGGAAGCTGGCTGAGCGGCGATGAAGCGCGGCACGGGAGCGGTCTGGGAGGCCGACGGGACGGAAGACACCGGCGCGTAGGACACGGTCTCCTGCGCCACCGCCGCCTGCGTCACGGCGGGAAGCCCGATGAAGGTGGGGAACTGCACGCTTTCGAGAGCCAGGAGGTTGCCGTCCACCACTTCATAGACCGCCAGGCCGGCTCCGTTGGCCAGGGGCACGGCACTGGCGGAATCCAGCAGGATCGCGCCCGTACCCGCGGGCAGGGACATGGGCACGCCTCCAGCGCCCGAACTGTCGCTCAGCGTCACCCGCGCCAGGAGCAGCGTGCCGCTGCCCGGCAGGTACTGTCCGACGGCCTGCGGCAAGCCGAGGTCGCCGCCCGAGGTGGGGACGGCGGCGTCGCTGCCGGAAACGAAATCGGGCAGAAAAAGCTGGGTGCCCGCCGGCAGGCCGGAGTACCGGATGGCCAGGCGGGCGCCGTTGCTGTCGCCCGCGCCGCGAGGTTGAAAGGCCCCGGCAAAGGCTTCCGTGAAACGGGTGGAGGCCAGCGCGGTGCCCGCCGCGAACAGGTTGGTCAGGCTGATGGCAGCCGGCAAGGGCGATCCCCAGCAGGCGATACCAGTGTCGTACACCGTGGCGAACAGGCTGGTCTGCGGATAGGCCACCGTCACCTGCGACTGGTTCACCGGCACGTTGAACGAAAGGAACGCCTGGATGGGCTGCCCTCCGGCGCCGGAGAGCTGGCTGGCGTTCAGGCGGATGCTGGAAACCTTCAGATTCAACTGCCCGCCGGCCGGGACCGGCAGGTCGATCCCGTAAAACGAGATGCTCTGGCCCGCCACCACGCCGGAAACGCCGGTGGGCGCGTAGCCGCCGCCCGAATCGGCCAGCAGAACGGCGTCTTGCGCCACGCCATTGGCATCCACCGCGTTGGTCACGGCCACCGGCAGGTAGACCGTCAGAATGCCGGACAGGGGGGTGGGACTGTTTCCGAACGAGCACTGGAGGAAGATATCCCCGGCGCGCTCGGTGACGCCTTCGGCGCGGATCTGCCGCGGGGAGCTGGAGACGGCGCACTGGGCCGGACCGGCTCCGCTCTGGGCCATCAGCGGGACCGCGGCAACCAGGACCGCCAGCAGGAAACGCACGCAAGGCGGATGCCGTTCCATAACACCTCTCTATCCTATTGTGATGCGGCGCCGCGCGGGGAGCAAGGGGGCGGCGTGCGGCGGAGAACGCTTACCAATCCGAATACGGCCTGCCGTCCAGCCCGACCTTGCTGGAACCGCTCTTCACGTCGAAGATGCCCGGCTCGGACTGGTCGATGCTCTGGCTGGCATCCTCCATGATCAGGCGCCAGGTGGTGTTGGAGCCGGTCATGGGGTCGATGGGCACGTCCCGCAGGTAGCCCTCGCTCACCAGGTCCTGGAGGGTTTGCGGGGCCTTCTGCTTGTCGTAGGTGTACTGGTCGATGACCGTGGTCAAGGTGAAGAGGTTGTTCTTCAGCACGCTCTCCTTGGCGCGCAGGATGGACTTCTGATAAACCGGGATGGCCATGCTCACCAGGATCACGATGATGCTGATCACCACCATCATCTCGACGAAAGTGAAGCCGCGGCGGCCCGGCGGCCGGCTCCGGGCCGGCTTACCAATCTGAATAGTTAGTTCCATCGGGAGCCTTGTCGGTGGTCTTGCTGTAGACCGAGAAAACGTTCTGCCCGCCCCAACTGGTGGACGTGGGATCGTCGGCGTCGCTGCGCAGGCCCCACTCGGTCGAGTGGGTGAACGGATCGATGGGGATTTTGCGCAGGAAGCGGATCTTCTTGCCGTCCGGCCCGTTGAGCTTCTGCCCCTCCACCAGGATCTCCAGCGACTCCGGGTAGCAGTTGGTGCCTTCCTTGACCATCCCGAAGTAGCCCTGGTCGCAGTAATCCTTGTACTTGTCGATGGCCGCGTACATGGTGCGCAGGTCGAAGCGCAACTCGCGTTCGCGCTCGGCGCGCAGCTTGGAACGGGCCAGCGGAACCGCCATGGAGGTGAGGATGAGCATGATGGTGAAGGCCACGATCAGCTCCACCAGCGTCAAGCCTCGCTGCCGCTTCCGCTTTGGGCTCAAGCGCCGCATAAGCCTATCGTATATTGATCGTCAGATCGGCGGGATTGCCCGCGGCAATGGGCTGCCCCTGCGAATCGCGCACCGAGACGCTGGAAATCCCCACCGTGGCGACTCCCGGGCCGAGCGCCTGGAAACTCAGCTTCACCAGCACTCCAGCCGGGGCGGTGACGCCGGGCAGTCCCGGCGGGCGATTGAGCGAGAGCTTGGCCGAGCCGGTATCGTTCTGGATGCTCTTGCTCAGGATGGGCGTCTGGCCGTCGACCGCCAGGAGATCGCCCGCCGTGACATCGTCGAGCCGAAGCAGCTTGGGATCGAAGCGGATCGCCATGGGCGCCGACGAGACGTCGTGGCCGCCTTCGAGCACCACCGAGACCACCGCCGGGCTGTTCGCGGCCGTCTCCATCTGCAATGGGTTGAAGCGGATGCGTGCGGGCGCCGCGGCGGCGCGGCCGCCGTCCCCACTGCCCGAGGGCGGGCCGGCAGGCGGAGCGGTAGCGGGCGGAGCGGTGGCTGGAGGCGCGGTGGCCGGTGGAGCGGTAGCGGGGGGCGCCGCACCCTGAGGCGCCATACCTGGGAGGAGCATGCCCGGCAACGCCACGCCCGGCGGCGCGGTGGTGGGCGGCGCGGTAGCCGGCGGCGCCATTCCCGGCTGACCCATACCCTGCGGCGCCATACCTGGACGAAGCATGCCCGGGAAGGCGACGCCTTGCGGCGCGGTAGCGGGCGGCGCCATCCCCGCCGGAGCGGGTGCGGCGGCCGGAGGCGCGGGCGCGGCGGCGGCTGGGGACGGGAATGTGGAAGCGGCAGCCGGTTCCACGGGCGCGTATTCCACCCTGGCCTGGGGGACCTGGCCATCGATTTTGATATCCAGCGGTTTGGCGGGCGCATGGCTTAGCCGGATGGCCGTGGAAGTGCCCGCGGCGATGGTGCGCAGGTTGTCTTCGGTGTATTCGGGCCGCCGGATGATGTGCGGGATCAGGGCGATCATCATTTCGTCGGTGGAGTAGTCCGAACTCTTGCCGCTGAACAGCTTGCCCAGAATCGGAATCTTCATCAAGCCGGGGATGCCGGTCACCGACATGTCGTCCTGGCGCTTGGTCACGCCGCCGATCAAGGCCACGTCGCCTTCCTTCACGCGGAGCTGCTCTTCGATTTTGCGCTGGCCGAAAATCGGTTCGCTGACGCCCTGCTCGCCGCCCTGCGTCTGGTAGCCGTCGATCTGTGAAACGTCGATCTTCAGATGCATGTAGATCTCGTCGGTCCCCACCACGCGGGCCAGCAGTTCCACATTGACGCCCACATCCTGGTAGCTGAACTGGGTGTTGACCAGCGAGCTGACGCCCACGCCGCTCACTCCCGGCTGGTAACTGCCGGTGGCCACCGGCACGCGCTCGCCGATGTTCATGGTGCTCTTGATGTTGTCCACGGCGCGGATCTGCGGCGCCTGCAGGACGGTGGTGCGGGAATCGCTCAGGGCCGCCTGCAACAGCGCTCCCGGAAGGGTGGTGGCGAAATCCGCGCTGGAGATGTGCCCCAGGCTGGAGAGCGGAACCATGGTGCCCGTGGTGCTTGAACTGGAGGCGCCGCTCCCGGAGGTGGTGGTGCCGGAGGTCGTGGTGGTGCTGCCCGTGCTGGTGCCGGTAGTGGTCCCGGTGCTGCTGGTGGACGAACTGCTGGAATTGCCCTGAACCTGAATACTGGTGCGCGGGGTGAAAGTCGCCGGCACGTTCAAGCCGGTGGAGGCCAGGGCGGCGGTGATCTGCTTGCTGAAGCTGGTGGTGGCATCCATCACCAGCACGTCCACCAGCACTTCGCTCTTGGGCCGGTCGATATCGTGCAGCAGCTTCTGGCACAGTTCCACGCGGTCGGCCTCGCCGCGCACCACCATGGCGAACCCGGCGGAATACTGGTACACGCGGGTGATCTCGCAGCCGGTGCGGAGGATCTGCTGGATCTCCTGCATCTCGGTGGGCTCGGTGATGTTCTGCAGGTAGAAGACCTTGGTCACCAGATCTTCAAAATCCTTGCGCTTGTTGGGATTGTCGTTGCAGACGAAGATGGCGTTGGAGGACAGCGGCTTCCAGTACGACTTGGTGATCACGGCCACGTAATCGAAAGCCTGCTCCACGGTGACCTTCTCCAGGTCGATGGGGACAGGATTGGGTGGTTCGGTAAACTCGGGATCGAAGAGCACGTTGATCCCGGCCATCTTCCCAACCGTCTCGAAAACCTTCTTGGTCTTTTGCGCGCTGATGTGCAACTGCTCGATGGGCCGCGGGTCGGGCGGCTTGAGTTCCGGCAGCGAGAGCAGGCGGCCGAGGCGTTCGCCGTCCCTGCGCTGGGCTTCCTGGTAGGGCGTCAGGGCGCGTTCCTCGGGCGGGGATTCCTTGCCGGTTTCCTGCACCCGCTGGCGTTCGCGCAGGATCATCTGGTTGGTTTCGGCGAGTTCCTGCCCGGCGATGATGGACCCGGGGTTGATGACGTAGGCCTTCTGGAACTCCAGCAGCGCCTCGCCCAGACGGCCGTCGGCGCGGATCTTGCGCCCCATGTCGACGTGCAATTGGGCGGCCTGGAAACGGGCGCGGTCGCAGCCCATCTGGTAGAGAACATCGGAGGGATCCTCGTTGAGCGCCTTCTGATAGTTGTCCAGGGCGGCGTCCCACTCCTTCTTAGTCTCGTGCTGCTTGCCGGCGGCGTAGAACTTGTCTCCCTGGCGGGTCCTGGCCTCCAGGGGAAGCCCTGGCCCAAGCAGGATGGCGGCCATGAGAATCGCGGTTAACCGATTGAAAAGGGACATGTTCCTCAACTTGGGCGGACCTCCCACGCGGGCTGACGCTGGAGCTGCATCTAAACTCATTGACGCTGGGAGCTTGCGGGGCGTTGAGGTCAAAAACAGCAGGGGCCGATGTGGGGCGGGAAGGCAGTGCAAGCCCGCGCCGGCGGCCGGAACGGGTATGCTTAGGGTGAGGCCGGAAGCCGGCCGATTCCGATTGGCAGACAAAGATACCACCATCAAGATCCTGAGCGATAACCGGCGCGCCGGCCACGAGTACTTCCTGCTGGAGCGGTTCGAAGCCGGCATGGTGCTCACCGGAACCGAGGTCAAGGCCGCCAGGAACGGCAAGATGCAGATCAAGGAAGCCTACGCGGCGGTTCTGAACAACGAGGCCTGGCTGGTGAACGCCCACATCAGCGAGTACTCTCACGGCAACCGCGAAAACCATCCGCCCGTACGCAACCGCAAGCTGCTGCTGCACCGCAAGGAAATCGACAAGCTGCTGGCCCAGACCCGCGAAAAGGGGCTGTCGCTGATCCCCACCAAAGTCTACTTGAAACAGGGGCGGATCAAGTGCGAGATCGCCGTGGCGCGGGGCAAAAAACTGCACGACAAGCGAGCCACGGAGCGCGCCCGCACGGCCGAAGACGAGGCTCGCGCGGAGATGCGGCGGCGGGCCTGAAAAACCAAACCGCCACGCTGTGGCGGTTTTGGCTTATAAGTCCTTTTGAATCAACGGTGAAAAAGGTGGAATCGCCACGCCGTGGCGGCTTTGGGTAATCCGGCTCAAAACGTCAGCGCGTCGAGCATGCCGGCCAGGCCGGTTTCGAGAGCGGTCTTCTGCTTCCGCAGCTCCGCCTGCTTGTCGCGCAGGGTGGCGAGCTCGCGTTCGTGGTCTTCCAACTGGCGCACGTAATTCTGCACCTGCGCCAGTTGGCCACCGACGTTACCAAGGGTGGAGATGTTCTGGCGGAAGCGAGTCTCGTCGCCGGTCAGGATGTCCACCTGGGCGGCGGCGTCGGCCTGCGCCCGGGCGTTCTCCGCCACCTGGCGTTTGCGGTCGGCGATCTGTTGCAACTGGCGGCGCCCGGCGTCGCTCAGCTCGCGGTTGCGCACGTATTCCAGCACGGCGTCGGGCGTCAGGTCGGTCACGGCGTAGGTCTGCTCGTAGACCCGCTCCTCGCTCACCGCGAACTCGCGCGTGGAATCGGCCGCCAGGGCGATTTCGAAGCGGTAGGCGCTGGAGGTTTTCTCGGTGGGCTTCTGGTTGAGCAGGGTGTAGCCGGAGCGCAGAGGGTGTTCCAGGATCAAAGTTTTGGCCTTCTGATCGACGTTGCGCGCGGTGTAGGTCCGGGTTTCCTCGGCGGCCAGGCGGGTCGAGAGGACGCCGCGGCTGGCGTGGATTTCGCGCACCACGGCATCTCTGCCGTTGAAGGCCGAGGTGACGCGCGTGCCCAGATCGACGGCATAGCTGATGAGGCGCTTGTCGCCGCTGTTGAGGGTTTCCATGAGCGCTTCGCCGCCGTAAGCGCCGCCATCGTAAACCGTGATGGGGCCGCCATCCAGCGTCTTGCCGGTGGAGTTGGTCAGCTCGGCGGCGTTGGTGGGATGCTCGGATGGGCCGCCCGAATAGATCAGCAGCTTGCGGGAGTCGATCTTCTGCTGGAGAAACGGCAGCATGGCGGATTCGTTTTTGCGGATGGTGACCGGCTGGGCGATGCGGTATTCGAACAGCTCGCCCAGTTCGCGCGCGGCGGCCGCGGAGACGATGGAGCTGGGGGCTGCGCCGGCGGGGAGCGGCATGATGCTGCCGAGAGTGCCGCTGGCCAGCCCTGCAGCCTTGCGCGGCGCAACGGCGCGGGCCGGCGCGGCCGGCGGCGGCGGGGCCATATCCAGGCCTGCTGCGGAACTCGCCCCAAAACTCTCTTCATGGAGCTGCGGGCGGGCGGCGGCTTCATCCGGCAGGTCGGCGGTGGGGCGCTCGATATACCTGGGCGCGTAGAGCTGGCTGACGAAGGAAATCGGCCGTCCGGAGACCAGCGAGAGCGCCACGTTGGTCCAATCCTCGCCGCTGGTGTTGTCCACCATGGCCCAGCCCTCCATCACGGGCTGGCCGGTGGCGCCGAAGATCAGCCGGTAACTGGATTTCCAGACCGGCTGCGGCACGGTGTAACTGGCCACGATTTCGCGTTCTTTGGCGCTGGTGGAATCGATGTAAACGGCGCGCTTGTCCTTGGAGCGCGAGGCGGCCACCATGGCCAGGTAGTCCTGGAACTGTTGCCGGAGACGCGCGTCGCTGAAGCGGATGCCGGTGGCCTGGGTCACATCCACGGATTCGATGTCGCCCGAGTCCATCAGGAGGGTGAGCTGCTCGCGGATATTCATGGTCTGCTGGCCGCTGACAATCACTCCGCTGACCACCCGGTCGCCGAGTTTCAGTTCCACGCGCGCGCCCTGAAACTGGTTCAGCAGGCCGCTGATCTGTTGGGAATTGCCGGCCTGGAAGGAGAATCCCTGCAGGGCGTGGCTCAGCGGGTCCATGGAATCGTAGCGCAGGCCGGAGATCTTGCCGCCGCCGCGCTCCTCCAGGGTGAGCGACTTGAGCACGTCGTTCATGTCGGACGCGTTGAATTCCAGGCGCGCCGATTCGCCGGCCGCCAGGCGCCCGGAGCGTTCAAAAAAGCCGATGCCGTGCTTGTAGAGGACCACCTCGGTGACGGGAAGATCGGCGGCGGCCAGCCAGGCCGCGCCGCATAGCAGTAGAACCAGGATTCGTTTCATAAAGTTATTAACACCTTTCACCGGCGATATGCCGTGGGGCGCGCCGGCCTTTCACATGAGACGCCGATTTCCATCATGGCGCGTTTCGGCCCTCGGCAGGTGGGGCAGGCGTTTCCGCCTGCCAACCGGCTTCTTCCTTGGCATCGCTGGTAACCTGCGGGCGGTTGGTTACCGTCCCTCCAATGTTCAAGGGTGCCCATTGGGCCACGTAGCCACAGGGCATAGTACTATCCTTACCCTCACGGGCTTCGTGTAGAATTGCGAAAGGCACTCGGACCATGGGGCAATCTTCGGGACGCATTCTGATTGTGGACGACCAACCGGCGCTGCTGCGCATGATGAAAGTCTATCTGACGCGCCTGGGATACGCCGTCTCGACCGCCAACACTACCGAAAAGGCGTGGGCCCACGTCGAGGCAGATCCGGAGGGCACCGACGTGGTGGTGCTGGATGCCACCATGCGGGGGCTGAGCCTGCTGGAGTTGACTTCGCGCATGGCGGGCGCCAACCCCAAGCTGCGCACCCTGGCGGTAAGCGGTTATCCTGTGGACATGGCGGCCGTGGAAGCGGCGGCTCCGGGGCGGGTGGCGTTTCTGCTCAAGCCGTTCACGCCGGAGATGCTGGCGGCCGAGTTGCGGAGATTGCTTGGCACGGAAACGCAAGACATTTGCGCTGGCTAAAGAGGTCAGGGCCATCGCCCGGGAACGCGTAGGCCCGGTTCCGGCAACCCAGGTAATCGAGCCGAAAGCGGCGCGCAAGAAGCCCAAACACAAGCAGCGCGCGGAGGATCGGGAAGAGTGAACCAGCGGAGCGAGTTTTCACGGCGCGAGTTTCTGGCGATGGGCGGGGTGGCCGGGGTGGTGTGCTCGCCCTTCCGCCACCTGCCGTGGTGGCGTCCCAAGGAAGTCGAAATCGCCGGAGCGCGGTTTCAGATCGTGCGCAGCAGCCTGAAGCACCAGCCATCGCGGCGGCGCTACCTCTTAATACACGGCGACGAGCAGACCGCGCGCGAGGTGCTGTTGGCGCACATGCGCACCCACTCGGGCGTGGCGTTCGTGGCGGAGGGTACTACGCGCAACGTGCCCATCGCCGGCGGCCAGATCGATCCCAACCGCATGTTCTCGCGGCGCGGCGCGGAACTCAGCCTGAAGAGTCTCAACCCCGGCTGGACCGCGGAGCAGACGGACGAGGCGCTGGACCTGCTGGACCGCCAGCGCGAAGGCTTCCTGGATACCATTCTGCCGAGCGGGCGGGACCTGATGGTGGCGCTGCACAACAACACGGAATACTCCTTCGCCGACGAGCAGCCGGCGAGCGACCGGAGCGCCCGCAACCAGCCCAGCGACCTGCACGCCTTCTTCCTGTGCACCGACCCGGCCGATTACGAAGCGCTGGCCGGCTCGCCGTACAACGTGGTTTTGCAGCGGTACATGCGCGCCCCCGACGACGGATCGCTTTCGCGCCGCGCCGCCGCGCGCCGCCTGCGCTACGTGAACCTGGAAGCCAGGGAAGGCGACGCCGCCCACCAGCGGGAAATGCTGGACTGGGTGGAAGCGCATCTGCCGGAGTAGCGGCGGCGGTGGAGGCTCAAAGGCTACCCAGCCGGATCGGCACTGCTACCGCGACAGTTCGCGCATCAGCCATGCGCGAGCCAGTTTCCAATCGCGCATGACGCTCTGCGGGGAGATCTTCAGCACCTCGGCGGTTTCCTCCACGCTCAGGCCGCCGAAGAAACGCAACTCCACCACTTTGGCCTTGCGGTCATCGAATCGGGCCAGGGATTCGAGCGCCTCGTCCAGATCCACCAGCCGGCTGTCCGGTTCGCTCAGGCCGTCGATGGATTCGTTCAGATCCAGGCGCACCGCTCCGCCTCCGCGCTTGGCGGACCCGCGCGCCCGGGCCGCATCCACCAGGATGCGCCGCATCAGGTTGGCGGAGATGGCGAAGAAATGCGCCCGATCCTGCCAGCGCACGCCGGTGGCGTCCACCAGGCGCAGGAAGGCTTCGTTGACCAGGGCGGTGGCCTGTAGGGTGTTCCCCTGGTTTTCGCGCTGCATGTAGCGCCCGGCCATGCGGCGGAGTTCCGCGTAGACGAGCGGCGTCAACTGGTCGAGGGCGGCGTGGTCGCCGCCGCCCCAGGCTCGCAGTAAGCGCGTGACATCCGCAGTTTGAGAATCCATCCGCAAGAATTATAGCCCGGGATTTCGGGTTTGCGGTGCTATAATCCGCCCAGACCGTTATGGACCCAGTCCGCTGGAAACGCATCGAGGAGATCTATCAGGCGGCTGCCGAACGCCAGGTGGAGGAACGGGCGACATTTCTGGCGATGGCCTGCGCCGGGGATGAGGATCTGCGGCGCGAGGTGGAATCCCTGCTGGCGCAGCCGTCGGGCGATGGCATGTTCGACCGGCCCGCGTGGGAGGCTGGGACAGACGGCGGGGCGCCGCAGGACGCAGTCCAACTTACTGCCGGACAGCAAGTCTCCCACTACCAGATTCACGAGAAGCTCGGCGAAGGCGGCATGGGTGTGGTCTACAAGGCCAGCGACACCCGCCTGGGCCGCAGCGTCGCCTTGAAATTCGTCAAGGCGCAATTCGGCCACCGGTGGGAGCGCGAGGCCCGTGCGGTGGCCGCCCTGAACCATCCCCACATCGCCACGCTCTATGAAGTCGGCGAGCACGAAGGCTCGCCGTACCTCGTCATGGAGTTGGTCGACGGCCGGCCGCTCAAAGGCCCGCTTCCGGTGAAGCGGGCGATCGAGTACGGCATTCAGATAGCCGATGCTCTGGCGGCGGCGCACGCGGCGGGCATCGTGCATCGCGACCTGAAGCCCGGCAACCTTCTGGTGACGGAGAAGGGTTCGGTCAAGGTGCTGGATTTCGGGCTGGCGAAACGGGCGGACCGGGAGGGCGCGCCGGCCTCCACTCAGACCGCCGGATTGGCGGGCACGCCGGGCTACCTGGCGCCGGAGCAGATCGAGGGCCGGCCGGCCGACGCACGCAGCGACATCTTCGCCTTCGGCTGCGTCCTATACGAGCTGTTGAGCGGCCGCCGGGCGTTTCCGGGCGAGACCGTCATGGCCGCGCTGAACGCAGCCGCCACTACGGAACCGAAGGCACTGGAGGGAGTCCCGGAGCAACTCGACAAGCTGGTCCGCCGCTGCTTGCGCAAGGACCCCGAGCGGCGCTTCCAGCACATGGAAGACGTGGGTGTCGAGCTGGAGGAGTTGAGGCAGGCCGGGGGTGGGGCGGCCACGCTTGTGCCGCGCGCCTCCAGGAAGATCCGGACGGTTGCGATTTCCGTCCTGCTGGCTGCCGTGCTCGCCGCCGGCGGCTTGTACTACCGCTCGCGTCAAGCCAGCCCGCTCACGGACAAGGACTCGATTGTCCTCGCCGATTTCACCAACACGACGGGCGATAGCGTTTTCGACGACACGCTGAAGCAGGGACTCTCGGTGCAGCTTGAGCAGTCACCCTTTCTCAACCTGGTTTCCGATTCCACGGTGAATGAGACATTGAAGCTGATGGGACGCTCAGCGGGCGATCGGCTGACGCCGGAGATCACCCGCGAGGTCTGCCAGCGCGCGAACAGCAAGGCCATGCTGACCGGTTCGATCGCGCCGCTGGGCAGCCAGTACGTGATTGGCCTGAAGGCCGTGAACTGCGAGACGGGAGAGGCGCTGGCGGATGCGCAGGAGCAGGCGGCGGGCAAGGAAGCGGTTCTCAAAGCTCTGGGCGCGGCGGCAACCAGTATGCGGGGCAAGCTGGGCGAGTCGCTCAGATCGGTGCAGAAATACGCCACGCCGGTGGAGGAAGCGACCACACCATCGCTGGAGGCGCTGAAAGCCTACAGCCTGGGAGTAAAGACCCAGAGTGCGAAAGGGGACACAGCCGCGCTGCCCTTCTTTCAACGGGCGGTGGACCTGGACCCGAGTTTTGCCATGGCCTACGCCTGGATGTCGGTTTTCTACGGCGACCTCAACGAATGGGGGCAGGCGGCCGAGTATGCACGCAAGTCTTTCGCGTTGCGGGCGAAGGTAAGCGAACGGGAGCGGTTTCACATCGAAGGGGACTACTACGGGAGTGCGACGGGAGAGCTGGAGAAGGCGGCGCAGACCTTCGAGTTGTGGCGGCAGACCTACCCAAGAGACGCCTTGCCTTATGAACGGCTGGGATACGTTTCCGCCACTCTGGGAAACTGGGGAAAGGCATTGGAGGAATGGCGAGCGGCGCTGCCCCTGGAACCAAATGTCGGGGTCACGTATAGTCTCCTCGGCCTCGCCTACACGAGCCTCAACCGGCTGGAGGAAGCGGAGGCGGTGTACAAGCAGGCGGAGGAGCGCAAGCTGGAGAGCGAGTTTCTGCTCCAGAACCGCTACTGGTTGGCTTTTCTGAAGGGCAATACGGCGCAGATGGCGCAGCTGGTCTCAGCCGCCATGGGCAAGCCGGGCTCGGAAGACCTGTTGCTGGCCATGCAAGCCGACACGGAAGGGTGGTATGGCAAGCTGAACAACGCGCACGAGCTGACCGTGCGGGCGATGGATTCCGCCCAACACAACGGCGCCAAAGAGAGTGCCGCGGGATATCAGGCAGAGGCCGCGCTGCGCGAGGTGGAATCGGGTAACCGGGAGCAGGCGCGCGCCGAGGCTAATGCGGCTGTGAAACTGGCCCCGAACCGCGATGTGCGGGCCATGGCGGCGCTGGCTCTGGCGCGGGCAGGCGATACGGCAGGGGCGGAGAGGCTGGCGGCCGAACTCGACAAGAACTTCCCGCTGGACACGCTGGTCCAGAGGTATTGGCTGCCCACCATCCGGGCGGGGGTCGCTCTGGAACGCAAGGACCCGAGGCGGGCGATCGAACTATTGAAGGTGGCGAGCATGATCGAACTCAGCTCCATTACGGCCTCCCTGACGATATTCCTGTGTCCCCCTTATGTGCGTGGGGAAGCCTGGATCATGCTGCACGACGGCAACCGGGCGGCAGCGGAATTTCAGAAATTTATCGACCACCGGGGAGTGGTGATGAACTTCCCCTGGGGCGCGCTGGCCCGGCTGGGGCTGGCGCGCGCCTACGCCTTGCAGGGCGACACGGCCAAGGCCCGCATCGCGTATCGGGATTTCCTCACGCTCTGGAAAGACGCCGACCCCGGCATCCCCATCCTGAAGGAAGCCAGGGCGGAATACGCGAAGCTGCAATAGCCGTCGGAACCCGACCCCCGCGTGGTTCTCCGTAGACGAGCGGCGTCAACCGGTCGAGGGCGGCGCGGTCGCCGCCGCTCCAGGCTCGCAGCAAACGCGTGACATCCGCCGTCTGAGAATTTATCCGCAAGAATTATAGCCCCCGGTTGTAGTTTTCTCCTTCCCTTTCCGCTTAGCGGACGGAGGTGAAGGAGATGAAAACGGCTTGGGTGGTTGCGGCAGCGTTGCTGGCGGGCATCCGCCTTCACGCGGGTGACGCGATGCCGGCGGTGGACTTCAGGGTGGCTGCCTACATGGACTCCCAAGGCGGTGGCGACCTCCTGGCTGTCAGCGCGTCGAAAGAGATTGCCTCCGGAATGTTCCGGAGAATCGGCGTCACGCTCACTTGGGTGCATTCGAAATCGTGCCCGCCGGACGCGATCCACATCACGCTGACCGGCGGCACTCCCAACACCCTGCGGCCGGGAGCGCTGGCTTACGCGTTGCCATACGAGGGCACGCACATACGCGTCTTCCGCGATCGTATCGAGGCCAACCAACGGGCGCTTGTCCCGCACCTGCTGGCGCACGTGCTGGTGCATGAGATCATCCACATACTGCAAGGGTACAGCCGGCATTCCGAGAGCGGCGTGATGAAGGCTCACTGGGACGGCGCGGACTTCGCGCAGATGCAGTGGGGCGAGCTTCCGATCACTCAGGAAGATATCGATCTGGTTCACGCCGGCATCGCCAGGCGTGCCCAACTTGCCGCCGCGAGCGGGAATCAGGGCAGCCTGGCTGCGAACCTGGCTCCAGCGCTTCGGGCGCCGATGCTCATCGCTGCCCGGTAGGGCTTCAGGGCGTGGTGGCGGGATGTATCGCGCGTCACAAGACCGCAGGGGGTTTCGGGTTTGGCGGTGCTATAATCCGCCCAGGCTGTTTATGGACCCAGCCCGCTGGAAATGCATCGAGGAAATCTACCAGGCGGCGGCGGAGCGCCATCCGGAGGAGCGGGCGGCGTTTCTGGCCTCGGCCTGCGCCGGGGATGAAGACCTGCGGCGCGAGGTGGAGTCTCTGCTGGCGCAGCCGTCGGCGGACGGCATGCTCGACCGGTCCGCGTGGGAGCCTGACGCAGTCCGGCTGACTGCCGGACAGCAGGTCTCCCATTACGAGATTCACGAGAAGCTCGGCGAAGGCGGCATGGGAGCTGTGTACCGCGCCTACGATAGGCAACTCCGCCGGCCGGTGGCGCTCAAGGTCCTTCCGCCGGAGTACGCCTCCGACCCCGAGCGGCGGTCGCGGCTGCTGAGGGAAGCCCGCGCCGCTTCGGCGCTGAATCACCCGAACATTGTCGGCATTTACGAAGTCGGCTCCGAGAATGGCGTGGACTTCATCGCCATGGAGTTGATCGAGGGGAAGCCGCTGGGCGACATCATCCCCGCCAAAGGCCTGCCGTTGGGGAAGGCCCTGGACTACGCTGCGCAGATCGCGAGCGGGCTGGCCAAGGCCCACGCGGCCGGGGTGGTGCACCGCGACCTCAAGCCGGGCAACATCATGCTGACCGGGCCCGCCAGCGGGCAGCCCGGGCTGGTGAAGCTGCTGGATTTCGGCCTGGCCCGGAGGGTGGAACCGGGCGAGGGACACGACACCACCCTGACGATGGAAGGCGCGATCCTGGGCACGCCGGCGTACATGTCTCCGGAGCAGGCCCAGGGCAAACCGGTGGACGCCCGCTCGGACGTGTTCAGCTTCGGCTCGGTGCTGTACGAGATGATTACGGGACGCCGGGCATTTGAGAAGGACTCGCACATTGCCACCCTGGCGGCGGTGGTCGAAGAGGAACCACGCCCGCTGCCGTCCAGCGCGCCCCGCGATCTCGAAAAAGTCGTCGCGCGCTGCCTGCGCAAGGACCCGGAGCGGCGGTTTCAGCACATGGCCGACGTGCGGGTGGCCCTGCTGGAACTGAAAGAAGAGTTGGAATCCGGGCGCCTGGTTGAGGCAGCCGCAACTCCGGCGCGCCGGCGAGCCTGGCGGTGGGCTGCCGCGGCCGTCCTTGTGCTGGCATTGCTGGGCGCCGGGCTGTGGATCGTGAAGATGCGCACCTCGCCAGTCCCCGAGCCGTCAGTCGTGCCGGTAACCACCTATCCGGGGCAGCAGGTCCATCCGAGCTTCTCGCCAGATGGCAAGCAGATCGCCTTCAGTTGGGATGGCGAGAAGGGCGACAAGTTCAGCATCTACGTGAAACTGCCCGACGAGACCAATGCGTTGCGGCTCACCACCTCCCCGACTGCCGACGATTTCCCGGCCTGGTCCCCGGACGGGGAGCGGATCGCCTTTCGCCGCACAGGTCCCGACGGCGGCATCTACACGGTGTCCGCACTGGGCGGGGCGGAGCGGAGACTGGCCGGCCATGCCACCGATTCCCAGATGTCCTGGTCGCCGGACGGGAAGTGGCTGGCGATGGCCGACATTAACCCGGAAGACCACGGGATCCTCCTGCTGCCGGTAGATGGCGGCGAGGCTCGCCGGATCTCGAATCCGAAACTCCCCGCATGGGACTCCTCGCCGGCCTTCGCCCCCGATGGACATCGGCTGGCGTATGCGGGCTGCGCCAACGTGACTTCCTGCGACGTCTACGTCCAGGAGTTAGGCCCGGGCTATTCTCCTCAGGGCGGCCCGCGCCAAATCACGCGCCAACGGGCGGTCCGCATCGATGGCTTGACCTGGAGCCGCGATGGGGGTTCGGTGATCTATTCGGCGTCGCACGTTGGGTCCGTTCTGTTTTATCTGTGGCGGATAGGAATCGATGGCCGGCAGCCCCCGCAGCGGCTGGAGGTTGCCGGTACAAAAGCCTCCTTTCCATCGGCTTCTCCTACGGCCAGCCGGCTCGTGTTCTCCAGGTCGCTGGTGGATTACGATATCTGGCGGTACCACATGAACGGCGGCATGGAATCTGCCGTGGAACCTCTCATCGTCTCGTCGGCCGCGGAGTACAATCCGCAGTTCTCTCCCGATGGAACCAGAATCGCGTTTGCATCGGACCGTTCCGGACAGGCCGAAATCTGGGTCGCGCAAGCCGACGGTTCCAGACCGGTCCAACTGACCCATGGTCCCGGACTCACCCAAGTAACGGCTCGCTGGTCGCCCGATGGCCGCTGGATCGCATTCGACTCCAGGCGCCAGGATGGGCTCACGGAGGTCTATGTCATGGATGCGGCCGGGAGCGCACCTCGAAGAATCACCTTCGGACCTTCGAACGATGCCATTCCGTTCTGGTCGCGCGACGGGAAATGGCTCTATTTCCGGTCGGATCGCGCGGGACACCTGGAGATCTGGCGGGTCCCCTTTGCCGGAGGACCACCGGAGCAAGTCACGAGGAACGGCGGATCGACCGCTTACGAATCCATCGACGGCGAAACGCTGTTCTATACCAAACTCGCACTGGCTTCGGTGCCTCTTTTCGCGAGATTGTTGTCGGGAGGCGCGGAGCGTCAAGTGCTGCCTTCCATATTCGGGAGAATGTTCGCCCCGGTGGCTGAAGGCATTTATTACATCGGCCCCTCGAACGGTGAGTATTATCCGCTGGAGTTCTTCCAGTTCTCCAGCCATAGCAGCCGGTTGCTGGCGAAAATCGGCGGGTATATCGGTGATACCGGTATGGGCTTAAGCGTGTCTCCGGATCGGAAAACCATCCTCTTCCCCAAGAGCGCGAGCAACGACGCTCACCTGATGATGATCGAAAATTTCCAATAACGCGCCGGCAAGGGCTCGCAGAACCGCTGGGGCAGGTTGCGCGCGGCTGGTGGGGAGCCGGACGCCGCCGGGGCCGCAACTTCAGCGGCCCTGGCTGAGGTGAACCCCAGGCGGTGGTTTTCAGCCAGGGGTTTCCTGCTCGCCGTGAAAGAAGTGATTTACTTTCATATACTTGGGATTGGCACGCGGCTTGCACATTACAACGCTGGAAGTTCTGGAGGTGGTTATGAATCGGACAATGCAGGCAGTGTGGTTCAAACCCGCGTTACCGGCGCTGGCTCTGGGCGCGGTCCTGATGTTTCTTGGCCCTACAGCGGCATTGGCTCAGCGCGGCGGCGGACACGCAGCCGGCGGGCACTCGGGCGGCGTTGCCGCGGGCCGTTCGTTCTCGGGCGGCGGCGGGCACGGCTATGCTGCCCCGTCGTACGCGGGCAGATCGTTTTCGGGCGGCGCCCGCGGCTATGCCGCTCCCAGCGTGGGGCGCAGCTTCAACGGCGGCGGATACTACCGTGGCGGAGGCGGCTACGCCGTGGGCCGGTTCTATCCGGGCCGGGGCTATTACTACGGCGGACGCTTCTGGGCTCGCCCGTACTTCGGCGTGGGGATCGGCATCCCGTTCGGCTGGGGCTACTATTCGGGTCCCAGTTGCGGGTACTATGACGGATTCGGCAACTGGCATCCGGCTCCGTGCTATGTGAACCCCTACGTGGGCTACTGATGGAGCCGTTGAGCGCGGTCAATCCTGCGCAGGCTTCTCGAAGCGGTCGATGACGATCACCGGCATCGGCCGCTTCTGCTTTTCCAGCTTCAATCCGAGCTGCTTTTCAACGGCCTCGAAAACTGTGTAGCTGCCGGCCGGCTCGGACGCCGACGGCACATCGCCCGCCGCTTGACCTGGATCTCCGCCGCCGACCGGGCGCGCCATCGGCATCATGGCGCCGAGGCTGTACGTCACCGTGAAATCCCAGCCGCCCTCGATTCCGGTAGCGTCCAGGACCGGCCAGGTCAAATCCGGCGACATGCCCCGCAAACGCTCGGCGAACTGCGCCATGGTGGTGTTCTGGCACGTCAGTTGCCGAGTTCCCGGCGGCGCTCCGGCTGGCGCGTTGCCGCTCTTGCAGAAGATGCGGCTGGCGGGATCGGCCTTCTTCATTTTCGGCTTCACCGCCACCAGCGAGTAGGCGGTTACCGGCCGGTCCTCGGTGTGGTAGGTCATCTTGCATCGATCCACCAGCAATGCGCGGAGCATGGGACCCGCCGCGTTCCAGTCCGGCGACGTCCCCGATGGCGCTTTGGCGGCGAGATCGTACCGATCCGTCTCCGCAAAGCCCGGCACTCCCACCACCTCATCGTTCCGGTTCGTGTCAAAGGCGCGATTGATCAGGAATCGCAACGGCAGACCCTCGATACGCCATTGTCCACCGGGCTGCGTCTGCACCTTCGGCAGCCGCGAACCCGGGTCGCTGGGCTTCAGAACCGCCACCTCAAACTCGGTGGGAGCGGGAATCGGAGGCAGCGCCTCAGCCACGCCCGGCGGGTTCTCGCTGGGCGTCCGGTTGACGCTATCGACCACCAGGACGGGCGTCGGAATCGGTTTCTCTTCCAGCTTCAGCCCGAGCTGCTTGTCGACCGCGTCGAAGATCGAGATGCGGTCTCCCGGGCTGCCGGGCATCGGTCCGATGAACTGCATGGAGTATGTGAGGTCGAAGTTCCAGTTGCCCTTCAGCCCGGTCTCATCCACTACCGGGTTCGCACCCAGGGACGTTCCCATCATGCCGCCCAGCCCGGCCGCAAATGCCGCCATGGTCATGTTGCGGCACGTATAGCGAACCGTCATGCCGGGCCCGAGGCGGAGCCTCGTGGTGTTCCCGTCGTTGGACATCATGGTGAGTTGGACAGCGCCCTCGGCCGCGGGCCCGGAGTCGGATTGCACCTTGCATCCGGTTTCCTCCGTGCCGCCGGCCGGCTTGAGTTGGGGCTTCTTTCCCGCGGTCAGCGCATAGGCGGGCACCGGTCTGGTATCCTTGTGGACCACCAGCTTGAAGCGGTCACACAGCAGCGCCTGAAGCATCAGCTTCCGCGATTCCGGGGTGGAACCGGCCGGCTCCTTGGCGATCACGTCGAAGCGGTCCAGCTCCAGCCAGTTGGGCCCGCCCAATATCTTATCCAGCGGGAAGTCATAAGCGATTCGGATCAGATCCAGCATGGTGTCGGTCTTCACTTCAAAACGGCCGCCGCGGACCGGCTCAGTCTGAACGCGGGGGTTGGCGGTCTTGGCGCTGACGTGAACGTCGGCGATTTCGAACTTCGGCTGGGCTTCGGGAGACTGGGCGAACGCCAGCCATCCGGCGCAGATCGTCAGGATGGTCCCCACAATCGCTCGTTTCATGGGCGCACACTCCTTCGGTTCAAAGTCATTATGACGAACAGCGGCCCGTTTTCGTTGGATGGGATTCGGGCGAATGGGGTGCGGATTACGCCGGCGGGTCCGCGTGGATCACCAGCTTCCCCACGCCGTCCTCGTAGTGTTCGTTCATGCGGAAGGCTTCGGCGATCCCCTCCAGCGGGCGGGTGTGGGTGACCAGCGGCGCGAACCACGCGATGCGGCTCACCAGCAGATCCAGGGCGTCGTGGGATTCGTGGTTGGAGCGGCGCACGTTGAGAATGGCCAGTTCCTTGCGCCGCATGGGGGACATCTCGAAGGGCACCAGCGTTTCGGAATGGATGCCGGTGAGCGCCACGCGTCCGCCGTTGCGGGCGGCGCGGATGGCCAGGTTGGTGGTGTTCTCCTTGGCGGCGCAATCGATGGCGCAATCCACGCCGCGTCCGCCGGTCGAGGCGCGGATGTCGCGCGCCACGTCGGCCTGGCGCGGATCGAGCGCTTCGTCGGCGCCGAAGTGGAGGGCCATTTCGCGGCGGGCGGCCACCGGTTCCACGGCGAAGATGCGGCTGGCTCCGGCCACTTTGAGGCAGGCGATGGTGAGCAGCCCGATAGGCCCGGCGCCGAAAACGGCGGTGGTCTCGCCGATCCGGATGGCGGCGATTTTCATGGAGTGCAGGGCGATGGCCAGCGGCTCGACCAGGGTAGCGGCTTCCAGGGCGAGGCCCTGCGGCAGGGCCACCAGGTTGGCGGCGGGAAGGTTCATGCGCTCGCGGAAGAACCCCGGATCGCCCGGATTGCTGTAGAAACGGATGTTGGCGCACACGTTGTGGCGGCCCGAGCGGCAATACTCGCAGTGGTAGCAATAGAGCGCCGGCTCCAGCGCCACGCGATCTCCCGGCGACCACCCGGTGACGCCGTCCCCGATGGCGGCCACCGTCCCCGAGGGTTCGTGGCCCAGGACCATGGGATAGCGGCACAACGCATCGCCGACGCGGCCCTCGGTGGCGGCGTGCAGATCGCTGCCGCAGATCCCCACGGAATGGACCCGCACCTGCACCTCGCCCGGAGCGGGCGGCGGGAGCGTCTGCTCGACGATGCGGAATTCGCGCGGGGCGATGAGTTGGGCTGTCAGCATAGGATCTCGACCACCATTGTAGAATAGCCGTAGATGCTGAACTTCCGCGAGTTCGAGGCCGGTCCCGATCCGTTTGGCCGCAAGTTCCAGGTGCTGTTCAAGTGGCTGCAAACGGCCATCTCCCTGCGCCACGCCGACACCGTGGACGTGAAGTTCATTCTGGTGGACGAAGCCGGCGCGCGGACGGAGAAGACCATCGCCCTGCCGCACGCCGAGCTGCTGCGGGTCAGCCGCGAGACCGGCCGGGCGATGGACGATCCGTGGTGCAGCCGGTTGGCGGCGCGGCACCTGATGCGCCTGGTGGAGACGGGCGAGGACATGGAGAAGGACCTGGTGACGGTGAGCGCGGCGGACCTGGCGCGCCACGCGGCGGAGCTAAAAGGGTAGGGGCAAGGGCGGGCGGCCCGTCAGGCCGTGAACCGCTTCTCGGCTGGTACTCCAAGGCGTCCGACCAGTCGCCGGCTTCCTCCCCCGAATCCGGCTGCCGGCGGTATGCGTCGCGCATCGCCGCAAACTCGGCCTGCCGGATTGCCTGCCGTATGAACCCGGACCTCCGGCCGTCGCCCGGCGCTGCAACCCGCTTCAAGGCGTCGAGCGTTCGCTTACGCGACTGGGTACGCGGCGGCTTCACCTATAATGAGGATACCCATACTCCCAGGCGCGCGGCGCAGGAGGGGGAATCGCCGGCGCGACGTGGGCCGGCCGCAGATGGCCAGGCTGCCACGCAGGTGCGCGCGCGCGATAATCTCTCCATGGCGCACTTTGTCCGCTCGACCGCGCTGGCTCTCGCCATGGCGCTTTGCTCTCGGGCCGCGAACCTGCCGCCCGGCTGGCTGGAGACCGCTCTCGAAGCCCGCCTGGCGGCATTCGCGAAAACCGCCGGCATGGCGGCGAAACCCGTGGGCACGCGCGATCTGACCAATGCCGCCCTGCTCCATCTCATGACCGGCGGCGACGCGGCGCGCGCGGAGGCGTGGATCGAACGCGCGTATGCCACCCAGGACATGAACCCCACCAGCGCGACTTTCGGCGAACTGAAGTGGGCGACCGGCGACGCCGGCATCACGGACCTGAACGCCATCGAATTCGGCGCGCAGGCCATGGGGCCGCTGTATCTCACGTATCGAGACCGCCTGTCGGAGGGGTTCCGGAAGCGCATGGCGCCGCACCTGGCGGCGGCGCTGACGGGCCTGCGCGGACACAAGGTCGCGGTCTCCTACACCAACATCTTTCTGATGAACCTGGTGAGCGGCATGCTGATCGGCCAGGCGGTGGGCGATGGCGCGGCGGTCCGCAAAGCGGAGGAGGAACTGGCGGCGTGGTTGGATTACACGCGGCGCAACGGCATTCACGAATTCGACAGCCCCACGTACTATTCCACGGATCTGGATTCCCTGGTGGAGGGCCTGCGCTATGCGGCCAACCCGGAGGACCGGCGCAGTTTCGAACGGGCGCTCGACTATTTCTGGACCGATATCGCGGCCAGCTATTTCCCGGCGGGGCAGCGGCTGGCGGGAGCCTACAGCCGGGATTACGATTTTCTGCGCGGGCGCGGCGGCATGGACGTGTGGCTGACGGACGCCGGATGGGCGTCGCTTCCCCAGGCCGCGCCGGATTTCGAGAAGGTCTTCGTGCTGGATAACCAGCGGCCGGGGGGCTACCGGCCCAAGCCCGAGGCGGCCGCGCTCAGCAGGCAATTGCCGCGCGAGGTGGTGTCGGCGTGGGACGACGATCCGGGTCACAGCCGCTATCTGTGGGTGGGGCGCGCGCTCGCGATCGGCTGCACCAGCGGAGACTACAACGCGCAGGACAAGCTTTTCAGCGTCACTTTCGCCGGGCCGGCCGACCTGGCGCAGATCTCGATCGTGCCGGACGTGTTCGACGCGCCCTACGGCCTGGTCAGGAATCCCGACCGTACCGGCCACATGAAACCGACGCACCTGCCATTGCACGCGGCGTGCGTGGAGAGCGGCGGCGTGGCGTTGGTCGCGCTGGACCTGGACCCATCGGCTGCCGGCTCGGGTGCGCACGGCCTGGCGACCAACCTGCTGCTGCCTGCCGGAGCGGCCATCGCGGTGGATGGAAAGCGCGAGCCGATGGCGGCGCCGGGAACGGTGGCGGTTCGCCGGGATGCGGTGATCACGGTGGGCATGGGAGACGCGGAGGTGGCGATTCGCCTGCTGCACGCCGACGGCCTGCCGGAGCAGAAGCCGGCGCTCACCCTGGAAGCCGATGCGGACGGACTGGCGCACCATGCCGTGCGGCTGAAACTGGCCCATCTGAGCGAGGGGCGCGAGACGGCGTCGAAGCACCTGCGGGTGGCGTTTCTGGTGGCCGCGCGGGACGGCGCCCAGGTGCGCGCCGTTACGGCCACGAGCGAAATCCGCGATGGCGTGTGGACGGTGAAGGCCGGCCTCGCGGGGCTGTCGCTCGAAGTGGCGCGCGAGGCCGGCGACCGCAAACGGATTCTCCGCCAGCGGGTGAACGGAGAGCCCATCCCGCGCTCGCTGCTCAGTGTGGACGGCAAGGACCTGGCCGGCGCCCTGCTGCGCTGAGGCGCGCGCGGTCTACAGGCTGAGCGCCTCGCGCAAGCGGGCGGACTGGCGCCGCGACATCTCCACCACGCGGCCGCTACGCAGGGTCACCAGCAGGCCGCCGGAGACGGCCACCTCCACTTTCTCGATCCATTTCAAGTTGAGGATCTGCTTGCGGTCGGCGCGGAAGAACATGGCGGGGTCGAGCTGCTCTTCGAGCGCGTTCAGGGAGCGGCGGATCAGCGGGCGTTCGTCGCCGAAATACAGGCGGGTGTAGTTGCCTTCGGATTCCAACAGAAAGATCTCGGGCAGGCGGAGGATCCAGCAGCGGTCGCCGTCGCGCACGAAAACCTGTCGCAGCCGCGCCACGCCGCCGGTCGCGACCGGGCGTACGCGGGCCAGCGAGGCGGCCAAACGGGCGGGCGCGATGGGCTTCATGAGGTAATCGAGCGCGTTCACCTCGAAGGCCTGGATGGCGTACTGGTCGTAGGCGGTGGTGAAGATCACCTGCGGCACGTCCTCCAGCGATTCCAGTACTTCGAAGCCGGTCATGCCGGGCATCTGAATGTCGAGAAAGAGGAGATCGGGCGAGAGCTTGCGGATCAGATCGCAAGCCTGGTTGCCGTCGCGGGCCTCGCCCAGGATCTCGACTTCGGGATGGGCGGCGAGCAGGCGGCGCAATTCCACGCGGGCGAGGCGCTCATCGTCTACGATCAGGGCTTTCATACGGTTCTGGGGATCACCACGGTCGCCGCCACGCGGCCGTTGCGGTTCTTGAGCTCGAGGCTGGCGCGCCCGTTGTAGACGATGCGCAGCCGCTCGCGGATGTTGGCGAGGCCCATCTGCGTGGCCTGGGGCGCGCTCTCGGCGATCTGGCCGGGGTTCTCGACTTCCATCATCACCGAGTCTCCCACGATGGCGGCGCGGATGAGAAGATCGCCGCCCGCTGTCAGCGGTGCGATGCCGTGCTTGATGGCGTTCTCGACCAGGGTTTGCAGGAGCATGGGCGGGACCTGCGCGCCGGCGGCGTCGGGGTCGATGGAGATGTGGACGCGCAGGCGGTCTTCGAAGCGGGCGGACTCGAGCGCCAGGTAGTCTTCGACGATTTCGACCTCGGAGCTGAGCGGGACGGTGTGCTCGATATCGCGGCGCAGGTTGTAGCGGAGGATGTTGGCCAGGCGGGTGAGCATGTCCTGCGCCCGGGCGGCGTTTTCGATCACCAGGCCGCGGATGGAGTTGAGGCAATTGAAGAGGAAGTGGGGATTGATCTGGGCTTCCAGGGCGCGCAACTCGGCTTCGCGCAGGGCGAGCTGGAGGCGCACCTCGACTTCGCGGTGGCGGCGCGGGCCGGTGAGGAGCACGTAGAGGGAGGTCCACGCGGCCCAGATCGCCGCCGTGAACGCCCAATCTATCAGAACGGCGCCGACCGTTCGAGCATCCTTATCGAATATCAGGATAGTGCCTTCGGTCAGAACCATCTGGAGAGTGGCCAGCACCAGAACCGCGATCGAAAAGCGGCCCAGCATCCGCCTGGAGGGAAGGGTCAACCAGCCGCGGCGCCGGATGTAGCGGCGCAGGACCTCGCTGAGTAGGATGCCCGATACAAAATATTCCAATGCCCAGGCAACGACAACGGCCGCGTAGCCGGGTTTCGCGCGCACGCCCACGGCGGCCAGGGCCAGGAACATGCCCCAGCCGAGCACCTGGCAGAGCCAATAGGCGATGGCGGTTTCGCGCCCGGCCAGCAGGCGGCGCTGCCAGACCAGGACCGCGAGCAGCCCGGCGAACAGAAACCCGCAGGCGGCCCAGAGAAACCACGCCGGCTGGGCCCACGCGACCGCCGTCTCGGCTTTGGCGCCGGCTTTTCGTGCGGCGGGCGCGCCGATCAGGTGCAGTTGCCCCCTGTCTCGCGCGGCGCTCAACCGCTCCTCCAGGTACGAAATCAATCCCAAACCGCATGCGTTGTCGAGGCCCAGGGTGCAGACCCAGCCATCCTGGTAGGAGTACTCCAGATTGGCTTCCTCATCCCGGCGGCCGGCGACGAGGCGGATGGCGACGGCATTCACCGGGTGGACGTTATAGGAGGCGAGGAGCTTGCCGTTGTCGCGCAGCAACGCTTCGAGATGCGGATTCCGGAAGCGGCCGTCCGGTGCGATCAAGGAAGAATCGATGCTGAACTGGAATTGAAACAGGCGCTCGTTCAGGACCCCGCGCGGGATGCTGTTGAACGTAATCCGGTAGAAATCCCTCAGCGACCTGGGGTCGTGCGCCGGGTAATCGGCCAGACGGCCGTCGAAGCCGATCCAATAGCGCCCGTAGAGAAGCTTACGGGCGGAGGTGAACGCGTAATAGAACCCGTGCTGGCCCGGTTGGGGGTTGACGAGGCCCCACACGCCGGTTTTCGGATCGCGCACGGCGACGGCTGCGGCTCCCGAAGAACCGTTTACGGGCGACGCGGTGGAGATCTCGACCGAATCGACGAAGTGCGTCTCGTAGCCTTTCTGCTGGAACAGGTAAATCGCGGCGAGGGCGTTGTCGCCGCCGCCGTCGCTCATGCCGCTCTCCAGAATCTCGCGCCCGGTCCTGCGCCGCAGGAATTCGCCGGACGGCAATGTCATGGGCTTCCCGCCGACGGTCAAGGTGTAGAACCTGCCGTATGACATGGGGCTGAGGCCGTCAAGGTGCTTGAAAACGTCCTGGATGGCCTGCACCAGGGCGGGGGACAGGAGGGGGTGCTGCGCGGGCAGGGCTCCGGCCGCGCACAGGAGAAACACCAGCACAGCCGCCGCGCGTCTCCACATCGTCATGGTCGTCGAGGATCTCCGACTCCGATTTAGCATAGTGCGATCGTGCCGTGGGCGGCGCGTGGCGCGGCGCGAATTGTGATGAGCGGCAGCCGGGCGGTATGAGCGTGCCGCCCGGCGCTTGTGAATCGGCGCGCGGGTGGCGAGAATAGAAGTCGATGAACCAGCCAAACCGAATCTCCATGGTGGCGGGCGCGTTTGCCCTTTTGGCGGCGATAGCCCCCGCGGCAGCCGACGCCGGCGTGAAAGTCGTGACCGCGGCGGGGCCGACGGCGCTCGAATTTCAGTTTCCGGGCGCGGCGGGAAAGCCCGATTCAATGGCGCTCGACCGCTTTCTTCTCAATGGCAAGCCGCTCACGGCGGCTAACGGGATCGCGGTCAAACAGCTTTCCGAGGGCGTGAGCGAAATTACCGCCGTGTCCGCGGCGCCCGGCGAGTGGGAGTTCGACCTGGCGGACCAGAGCAGCGTGTACGGATTCGGCGAGCGCTTCGACCGGCTGGACCACGCCCACAGCATCGTCCGCAATGCCTCCGTGGATTCGGAATCGTCCAAGGGCGGCAACACCTACAAGCCCATCCCGTTCTTCATGAGCCTGCGCGGCTACGGCCTGTGGCTGGACACGTTCGGCGAAGCCACCTTCGACATCAACGCGACCGAGAAGTTCCGCATGCGCATCAAGGTGCTGGCGAATCGCCTGCGCGTGGTGCTCTTCGAGGGGCCGAAATTCCCGCTGATTCTGGACCGCTTCACGGCGCTGGTGGGGCGTCAACAGTTGCCGCCGTACTGGGCGTTCGCACCCTGGAAGGCGCGCGACTACCATCGCAACCAGGGGGAAGTGGACGAAGATGTGGACCGCTACCGCGAACTGGGGCTGCCGGCGTCGGTGCTGCTCATCGACAGCCCCTGGGCCACCAATTACAACACCTACGAGTTCAATCCCAAGCAGTTCGACGACGCGCCGAAGATGATCGCGCACATTCACGACGAAGGCTACAAGCTGGTGCTGTGGCACACCCCGTGGATCGATAACTCGACCAGCAAACCCAGCGAAGAGGGATTCGCCGGCAAGATACTGCCGCTGGCGACCAACTTCGCGGAGGCCGAAAAGAACGGCTACTTCCTGCACCGGCCGGACGGCGCCACCTACATCGGGCAATGGTGGAAAGGGCAGGGCTCGCTGATCGATTTCACCAATCCGGCGGCCAAGAAATGGTGGGAGGGCCAGGTGGGGAAAGCCATCGCGGCGGGGGCCGACGGCTTCAAGGACGACGACGCCGAGGGCAACTTCGTGGGCGACGTGAAGTACACGAGCGGCGAGGACCAGCGCCTGATCCGCAACCGCTACGCGGTGGATTACAACCGCGCGGTGGCCGAGGCGCTCACCGCGCGCAAGGGCAAGGACTGGGTGCTGTTCCAGCGCAGCGGGACCACGGGCTCGCACATGCAGCCGTTTTTCTGGGGCGGCGACAACGACGCCACGTTTTCGACCGAGAACGGCCTGCCGACCGTGGTGACCGCCGGACTCAACGCCGGCATGAGCGGCATTTCGCTGTGGATGAGCGATCTGGGCGGCTACAACAAGCCCGCGCGCTACGACGGGGACAACGTGCTGTTCGCGCGCTGGACCGAGTACTCCGCCCTGTCGCCCGGCATGGAAGTCATGAGCTCGATGAACCTGGGGCCGTGGGACTACGGGTACGAAGCGCTGCGCATTTTCCGCATTTACTCGGTGCTGCACATGAGCCTGTTCCCGTACCGCTACGCGGCGGCGCAGGAGAGCGCCCGCAACGGCCTGCCCATGATGCGCGCGCTGGTGCTGATGCACCAGGACGATCCCGAGGCGCGGGTGGCCGAGACGGAATATTACTTCGGGCCGGACCTGCTGGTGGCGCCGGTGCTGAGCCCGGTCACCGAGCGCGCCGTGTATCTTCCCGAAGGCGCATGGGTCGACTACTGGACCGGAAAGCGCCTGGCGGGCCGCCGGACGATAGTGGCCGCGGCGCCGCTCGACCGCATCCCGCTGTATGTTCGCGAGGGCGCGATACTGCCGCGCATTCCCGAGGACGTGATGACGCTGGTCGCGCAGGCGGAGTTCAAGGATCGGAACGTGAAGTCGCTGGACGACCGCCGCGTGTACGAGATCTATCCCGGCGCGCGGTTGCGGGAGATCGCCGATTTCGAAGGCCGGACGCTGACGCCGGGCGCCGACGGCAAGAGCCTGGCGATTGCGGCCAAGCCGGCGCGCGTGACGGTTCGCTGGCGGTTCGGCGGGCCGGAAAGCGCCCAGTGGAACGGCCGGGAACTGGGGGTGCGGACGGAGGCGGATGGCAGCGTGTCGGTGGAGTTCGAGCACACTGACACGAGCAAGATCACGTGGAAGTGAGGCGCGCGGGCCCGGCGTTCTTTTGTGGGGCAGGATGGCATCCTGCGGCCGGTTGTCAACCGGCCTGGCCGGCATCGTGGGGATGGTCGGCAGGCGGACTGCGGGTGCCCTGGGCGGCGCCTCGGGTTGACAACCGGCCCCACATGTTGGCCGGAGTGAGCGGTTCCTACGGCCCCAGATAAATATCGTGCAGGCGCAGCAGTCCCAGCGCGCGGGCGGCGGCGTCCACCACCGGCAGCACCGAGATCTGCGACTGGCGCAGCTCCATGCGCTCCAGCGCTTCGCCCAGCGTGGCTTCGGGATGGATGGTCACCGGCTTCGGCGTCATGACGTCTTCGGCGCGCAGGCCGCGTACGTCGTCGTGGTCGGTCAGCGCGCGGCGCAGATCGCCGTCGGTTAAGATCCCGGCCAGCGTGCCGTCGGGCGAAACCACGCAGGCGCCGCCCAGCGGACGGCGCGTCATGGCGATGATCACTTCCTTGAGCGGCGTCTCCGGCGCCACGGCGGCCACATCGGCGATGGCGTGCATGGCGGAGCGCACCGAGAGGCGCAGGTTGCGGCCCAGTTGCCCGCCGGGGTGAAAGCGGCCGAATTCCTCGGGCGTGAAACCGCGCGCGCACATCAGGGCTATGGCCAGCGCGTGCCCGAGGGCCAGCGCCGTGACCGCGCTGGCGGTGGGCGCCAGGTTGTGCGGATCGGCCTCGCGCTCGACGGAGGCGTCCAGCAGCACGTCCATGCGCGCGGCCAGAGGGGACGCGGCGCTGCCCAGAATGCCGATCAGCGGCGAATGAAAATCGTGCAGCAGCGGCACCAGCGCCAGCAGTTCGGCGGAGCTGCCATGCTTGGAGATCAGCACGGTGGGGTCGCCGGGCGTGTAGATTCCCAGGTCGCCGTGGACCGCTTCGGCCGGGTGCAGATACACCGACGGCGTTCCAGTGCTGCACAGCGTGGCGACGATCTTGCGCGCGATGTGCCCGGACTTGCCGATGCCCGTAACCACGACCTTGCCGGGGTGATCCAGGATCAGCTCGACCGCGCGGACCAGTTCGCCGTTCAGACGCGCCGCGGCGCGGGTGAGCGAAGCGGCTTCGATTTCGATGGCGGCCCGCGCGGCGGAGAGCCAGTCTTGTTTAGGATCGGTCATGGGGTAATCACGGTTTCACTGCGGCCCTCGTGTGCGTTATCCAGCGCCGGAACGGCGCCCAGCGGTCGGGCTTCGAGGGGGCTTGCGCGAGCTCGCCGTTCACCGTTTCCAGCGTGATCCCGTGCGCCTTCAGGCAGGCGGTCTCCGGGCCGCCGACTGCGACGAGCCCCCAGAGCAGATGTCTCGGCTCGATACTCCAGTGGCGCAGCCGCCGCGACTCGTCCGCAGCGCGACACAGCGCGAGCTTGGCGGCGCCGCTCAGCCGCGGCGACATGACGCCGCTGGTGGGATCGTTGGCCTCGGGGAGCAGAGCCTCCATATCGGCGCGCAGCCGGGCCGGTTGCCGCGGGTCCGCGGGCAGCAGCCGGGTCATCAGATCCTTGTCCGCGCGGATGGTTCCCAGCAGCAGGCATCGGGTATCGATTTCAGGCAGGCCGCGCTGCAAGACCTCGTAGCGCGCGAAGAAGACCGCGCGGCGCGCGTTGTTCGTGAACTTCTCGAACATGTCCACAGTCTACCCGATACGGGGGACGGAGAGCATTCCGGGTTCCGGCTTCCGGTCACTCGGGTTCGCCGGGGCCGGTCTCGGGATCGACCCAATCGAGTTCCTCGCGCACTTTTTCCAAATCGATTCCGTGGGCTTTCAGGCAGGCGGTTTCAGGTCCCTTTTCCCGCAACACGCCCAGCAGCAGATGCCCATTGTCGATAATGTCATCCTGAAGCCGTTCGGATTCCTCCGCGGCGTAAGCCAAGACCCGTTTGGCCGGGTGGTTCAGCGGCAGGTCGGCGTTGGGAGCGAGCGTCCCGGCGGCCTGGGAAATCAACGCCTCCACCTCCGCGCGCAGCCGGGCGAGTTCCTCCGCGCCCCCGGGCAGCAGCCGGGTCACCAGGCCCTGGCTTTCGTTCAGGATCGCCAGCAGCAGGCACGGCGTTTCGATTCGTGACGCGCCGTGCCGCAGTGCTTCATAGCGGGCGGAGAAGATTACGCGCCGTGCTCTCTCCGTGTACTTCTCGAACATATCCTCAGTCCACGCGATGCTGGAGCGGAGACCGCTCGGGCCTGCGCCTTCCGCTCATTCGGGTTCGCCGCCGAAGGAAAAATGAAACGGGCCGTCGGGGCCGGTGCCGCTTATTTCACACTTCCCGGAGGCCAACGCTTTTAGCACGGCCATCCCGGCCTGCACGCGGTCCGGTGGCAACTCCATCAGCGCCCCAACGAGATCCTGAAGGTTGCGTATCGGGTCCCGCTTCTGGCCCAGCGCCTGGCGCGCGTCGCGGAGAGTCTCGGCGACGGCGAGTTCGAGATCCGCGTTCACATTCTCGAGCGCGATCCCGTGGGCGTTCAGGCACGCCGTCTCCGGGCCGCCTTGCTCCAGAAGTCCCCACAGCAGGTGACGCGGCTCAATAGATTTGTGATGCCGCCGCTCGGCCTCTTCCGCGGCGCAGGCCAGAGCGCGCTTGGCCGCGTCGCTCAGCGGCAGGTCTACGCTAGTGCGGATCTTCTCGCGGACCTGGATCACCGCCTCCACGTCCGCGCGCAGCCGGGCCTGCTGGTTCAATCCCGCGGGCAGCAGCCGGGCCATCAACTTCCTGTCTTCGCGCATGATCGCCAACAACAGGCACGGGGTCTCGATGTACTCCGCGCCGTGCTGCGCCGCTTCGTAGCGCGCGAAGAAGATAATGCGGCGGGACTTTTCCGTGTACCGCTCGAACATGTGTACAGTCTACTACTTCTGCAAAAAGAACTGGCCCACGAACAGCGCGTCGATGCCCGAGGAGTAGAAGCTCCGCACGGCGTCGCGCGGGGTGCACACCAGCGGCTCGCCGAACAGGTTGAAGGACGTGTTGTAGAGCACCGGGAGGCCGGTGGCCTTGCCGGCCGCGTGCAGCAGCTTCCAGTACAGCGGGTTCTCCTCGCGGTCCACGGTGTGCACGCGCGCCATGCCGCCCGGAAGCAGCGCGGCGGCGAAGCGTTCGCGGTGCTCCGGCCGCACCCGGCCCACGGTCGAAAGGAAGCGCGCGTTGGCGCCCACCTCGAAATACTGCGACGCCAGTTCCGCCGGCACGCTCGCGGCGAACTTCCGCCCGGCCTCACGGTGCTTGATGTAGGCGTTCAGGTTCTCGGTCGAGTAGGGGTCGAGCGGGGACGCCAGAATGCTGCGATTGCCCAGGGCGCGCGCGCCGAACTCCATGCGCCCGTGCATCCACGCCACGATGCGCTGCTCGTTGAGCTGCCCGACCGCGGTGTCGACGACTTCGTCCACCGTCAGCAGGTAGCGGAAGGGCAGTTTGCAGTTTTCGAGCGCCAGCTTGATCTCTGCGGCGGCGAAGGCCGGGCCCAGCGAGAGCGTGTCGAGCGTCACCCGCTCCTGGCGCCGGTAAGTGCCGTGCCAGGTTTCGAGCACCGCGCCCAGCGCCGTCCCCGCGTTTCCCGCCACCGGCTGCACGAAGACGTGGTCGAAACCCGAGGCGCTTTCGAGCGCCGCCACCAGCAGCGCGTTCAATCCCAGGCCGCCCGCCAGGCACAGGTTGCGGCCCTGGCCGGCCATGCGGACCACCGCCGCTTCCAGCGCCCGCTGCATGCCGGCGGCCACGTGGGCGCGGTGCGATTCGGGGATGGGCTGACCGTCCTCCAGCCCCAGCCCCTGGTAAAACCGCGGGCCGAAGCCGCCGTGGCGCACGCGATCGGTGCTGAAGAAGGACCGGTCCACGCGCGGCGCGCCGTCCGCCACGCCGAGGAGATCCTGGAACAGACCGTGGTAGCGGCCGTCGCCCGCGGCCGAAAGCCACTGCACTTTGTGCTCGTCCTCGTTGGCGTGGAGGCCGAGCAGTTCGGTCACGCGGCCGTAGAGATCGCCCAGCGAATCCGGGGAGTAGTGCTCGGTGTCGAGCGACATTGCGGTGCCGCGCGCCTGCCAGCGCGAGCCGCAGCGGAAATCGCCGCCGCGGTCGAGGGTCAGCACGGTGGCTTCGTCGAACGGCGAGGCATAGTAGGCCGAGGCGGCGTGGGCGCGGTGATGCTCCAGCACCACGATGCGGCTGTGGGGAAACTGCGCGCGCAGCTTGAGGTGAAAGTCCGGCCCCGGCAGCGGGCGGGCCAGCGCCACGGCATCCACTTCCTCCGGCCGCACGCCGGCCAGTTCCAGGCAGGCCGCGATGGAATGTTCCGGCAACTCGCCCGGCCCGCCTGCGCGGCGATGCAGGCGCGTGAGTTTGGATTCTTCGACGGCCGCGCACAGCTTGCCATCCTTCAATACGGCGCTGGCGGCATCCCCGTGGATCCCGCCGATTCCCAGTATGATCATTTGTGCGTTCCCCGTAGGGCCGTGCGTGGCCGCCTAGGCCGGTTGCCAACCGGCCGCAGGATGCCATCCTGCCCCACATTGCCTACTTCTCTTTGTCCCGTTTCTCGATCCTGGCCCAGGTGTCGCGCAGCGCCACGGTGCGGTTGAAGACCGGCTTGCCGGGCGCCGAATCCGGGTCCACGCAGAAATATCCCAGCCGCTCGAACTGGTACAGATCTCCCTCGGCGGGCGCGGCCAGCGAGGGCTCCAGCTTGCACGCCAGCACACACAGCGAATTCGGATTCAGGTTGGAGGTGAAGTCGGCGCCCTTCTCCACCTTGTTCGGATCCGGCGTGGCGAACAGCGTCTCGTAAATGCGCGCTTCGGCGTCCACGGCGTGCTGCGCCGATACCCAATGAATGGTGGACTTCACCCTCCGCCCGTCCGGCGAGTTGCCGCCCTTGGATGCCGGATCGTAGGTGCAGTGAATCTCGACCACCTCTCCGCGCTCGTTCTTCACCGCGCCGGTGCAGGTGACGAAGTATGCGTACCGCAGGCGGACCTCCCTGCCCGGCGCGAGGCGGAAGTACTGCTTCGGCGGGTCCTCGCGGAAATCGTCCTGTTCGATGTACAGCACGCGCGAGAACGGAACCCGGCGCGTGCCGGCGGAAGCGTCCTCGGGATTGTTGATGGCCTCCATTTCCTCCACCTGGCCCTCGGGGTAATTGTCGATCACCACTTTCAGCGGGCGCAGCACCGCCATCACGCGCAGCGCGCGCCGGTTCAGGTCTTCGCGGACGTGGTGTTCCAGCAGGCCCAGCTCGATGGTGCCGTTGGTTTTCGAAACGCCGACCGATCTGCAGAAGGCGCGGATGGCTTCCGGCGTGTAGCCGCGCCGCCGGATGCCGGCCAGGGTGGGCATGCGCGGGTCGTCCCATCCGCTTACGCGGCCCTCTTGAACAAGCTGTAGTAACTTCCGCTTACTCAGCAGCGTGTAAGTCAGGTTGAGGCGGTCGAATTCGATCTGCTGCGGATGATAGATGCCCAGGGCTTCCACGTACCAGTCGTACAGCGGCCGGTGGTCTTCGAATTCGAGCGTGCAGATGGAGTGGGTGATTCCCTCGATGGAATCCGACTGGCCGTGCGCGAAATCGTACATCGGGTAGATGCACCACTGGCTGCCGGTGCGGTGATGCTCGGCGTGCAGAATGCGGTACATCACCGGATCGCGCAGGTTGAGGTTCTTGGCCGCCATGTCGATCTTGGCGCGCAGGGTGCGCGATCCGTCCGGAAATTCGCCGGCGCGCATGCGCTCGAAGAGGTCGAGATTCTCTCCCACACTCCGGCTGCGATAGGGGCTCTCCTTGCCCGGTCCGGTCAGCGTGCCGCGGTAGTGGCGCACTTCGTCGGCCGTCAGATCGCAGACGTAGGCCTTGCCCTCGTTGACCAACTGCACGGCCCACTCGTAGAGCTGCTGGAAATAGTCCGAGGCATACAACGGTTTCGCTTCCCACTGGAACCCCAGCCAGCGGACGTTCTCCATGATGGAATCGACGTACTCGGTCTCTTCCTTTTCGGGATTGGTGTCGTCGAAGCGCAGGTTGGTCTTGCCGCCGAACTCCGCGGCCAGTCCGAAATTCAGGCAGATCGACTTGGCATGGCCGATGTGCAGGTAGCCGTTGGGCTCCGGTGGAAAGCGCGTGTGCACTCTTCCGCCGTACTTGCCGGTCTTCAGATCTTCGAGGATGATGTCGCGGACGAAATTGGATGGCGTGGCGGCCGGTTGGTTCGGGCTCGCCGCATCCGGCGCGCGGTCGGGTTTGTTCTCGCTCATATCGTTTTCAACTTTTCAATGGCCAGTTGGACGCGCCGCAAACAGGTGTCGCGGCCCAGCGCACATAGCGTTCCGAACAGCGGCGGCGCCGTCTTGCGGCCGCACACCGCCACGCGGATGGGCTCGAACATCTGGCCGGCTTTAATCCCCAGTTCCACGGCGGCGGCGCGCAGCGCGCTCTCCAGCGCGTCGTGGGAAAACTCAGTGCGCGCCAGCGAATCCAGCGCGCGTTCCAGCACGCGCCTCGCCAGCGCGGCGTCGCCTTTTTTCGGAATCAGCTCGGTGGTTTCGTAAGGCGCCAACTCCGCGGCGAAAAAGAAGTCGGCGACCGTGAGCGCGTCGCGCAGCAGGCGTATGCGCTCGCGGATGAGCGGCGTGATCAGCGCCATGGCGCGCTCGTCCACGGCGAAGCCCGCCCCGCGCACCACCGGCAGCAATTCCGCGGTGAGCTGCTCCACCGGCATGGTGCGGATGGTCTCGGCGTTCAGCCAGACGGCCTTGGGATCGAACGGGTCGGCTTCGGTGAAGTTCACGACCGCGTTGCTGCGGTTGATGCCAGAGAGCGAAAACGCGTCGATCAGGTCCTGGCGCGGCATCTGTTCGCGGTCGTCCTTGGGCGACCAGCCCAGCAGGCACAGGAAGTTCACGAAGGCGTGCGGCAGAAAGCCGGCGTCGCGATAGGTGGTGACGCTGACCACCGGGCCGTGGCGCCGCTTGGAGAGCTTGGTGCCGTCGGGCGCAACCAGCAGCGGCAGGTGGGCGAAGGCGGGCGGCTCGCACCCCGCCGCTTCGAAGATCAGCCCGTGCTTGAAGGTGTTGGTGAGATGGTCCTGGCCGCGGATGATGTGGCTGATCGCGAGATCGGCGTCGTCGGCGCAGGAGGCCAGGTGATAGGTGGGCATGCCGTCGGAGCGCAGCAGCGCAAAATCCTCGATATCGGCGGTGGATTTGATCTGCTCGCCGTACACGCCGTCGGTGAAGCGCACCGCCCGGACGGGATCGCGAGGCACGCGAAACCGCAGCGCGAAGGGTTCGCCCGCGGCGGCCCGGCGGTCGCTCTCCGCGGCCGGCATCTCGCGCATTTCGGAGTTGCACAGCCAGGTTCCCTGGGCGCCCGAGCGGGAAGTCTCGGCGGTCTGCGCCGGCGTGAAGTCGCGATAGGCCAGGCCCTTGCGGAAAATCGCATCGGCCATTTGGCGGTGCAGGGCCAGGCGCTCGGATTGCCGGTACTGCTCATCCCAGCCCAGATCGAGCCAGCGGAGCCCTTCGAAGATGGATTCGAGCGACGCCTCGGTGTTGCGCTCCACGTCGGTATCGTCGATGCGCAGAATCATGGCGCCGCCGTGGTGGCGGGCGAACAGCCAGTTGAAGACGAAAGTGCGCGCGCTCCCTATGTGCAAGAAGCCCGTGGGAGAAGGCGCGAAGCGAACTCGGGGCATGAATAGTGCCAGTATAACAAGGTGCGGTGGAGAGGCCGGGGCGGCGGCGTTGCCTGGCAACCTGCAGTTGCCCGGCGGCCACGTGGCAACCGGCCTTCAAACGTTTGCACACGGCCGCCCCAGCGAGCGGTACCGCGCGGCGCCACGCCGCTACGCAACCGCTGCGAGCCCGTTCTTCTCGACCAGCGAGAGTAGCTTGAGCGACGCCCCGGAGGGCCGCTTCTCGCCGCGCTCCCACTTACTTACTAGGCTGGTGGTGACGTTCAGATAGTTGGCGAAAACGGTCTGGCTGACGTGCTCCCTTTCCCGGATGGCCTTGATCTCTTCCGGTTTCAATGGCCGGACCGGCGTAAGGCAGGCGGCGTCGAAGCCGCGCATCGTCAGCTTGTCGATGGCCCCGGCCTGGTGCAAGGACTCCATGGTTTCGTGGATGGCCGCCATCGCATCGCTTCGATGCTTTTTGTTCATTCGCCTTTCACCTCCACAAAGTCGCCTCGGTTCAATAGCTCGGCCAGTTGCTTCTCCGTCAGCCCCAGGACGTGCTTCGCGGCTTCCCTGAATTGCGCCGTTTCGTCGTCATCGATGTTGGCTCGCTCGCTTTTGGGGAAGCTGTAAATGAAGAATGCTCTGGCCCCGCGCCGGAAGAAGATGATGGTCCGGTAGCCCTTCGATCGTCCTTACTCGGGTCTGGAGATCCGTTGCTTGATGACCTCGCCGCCAAGGCCCGCGTCTATCTGACCCGTTTCGGCCCGGGCGACGGCTTCGCGCAAGAGGGCGTCCGCAATCCCCGCCTTTCCGGAAAAGCGCTAAAACCATCTGGACTTGTAGATTCGCACAGGGCAATCTTTATTCTATAGCACTGGGTACCATAATTCAAGATCCTCTCGGTGTAGTCGCAATGTGACGACAATGGAGTGTGGAGTACCGGCCATCAGGGAAGACCGTCATGAGCACCGCCGCCACCTACGTTCGAGCCCGCTTAGACAGCGCCACCAAGAACCGCGCCGCCGGCGCGCTGGCGGCGATGGGGTTGTCCATCTCGGACGCCATCCGCCTGCTGATGTTGCGTGTCGCGGATGAGCGCCGTTTGCCGTTCGAGGTCAAGGCGCCGAACGCGGCCACCCGGAAGGCAATCGCCCAGCTTGAGGCGGGGAAAGGCAAGCGCTTCGCCAGCACTGCGGCACTCATGGCCGATCTGAACGCGGACGATTGAGCGGCCGTCGGCATTCAAGCGGGATTACTGGCGCGCGAAGGCATCGCCGCGCTACGCCAAAGATGTGGAATCGCTTGTGTCGGCGGTGGTGGCGTTGCTTCGGCCTAGCTGCGATTCCCCGGAGCGATCGGAGCCGGCCCGAAAACAGGGACACCGCCGGCTATCCGGCAAGCGGGGCACACCATCGCTGGCGCGCCGTTCAGGAAACCGCCCCGCCGGCCAGTTGGAAAGAGTCCGATGCGCGCGCGGCCAGCCTACCGGACGCGGCGGCGGCGGAACGCAACCAGGCCGAGCGCGCCCGCGGCTAGCAGCGCCAAACTACCGGGCTCGGGCGTGGAGACCGGGTCGCCCTGAATCTGGAACGACTCGGAGGGCTGGTCGGTATAGGTCATTCCAGTCGAGGCGACATATACCTCGTCCAAGGAAGCGCCATTGCTGGTCATCCAGCCATAACCCATAACGTCAGGGTCCGTAATCGTCGCATTCTGGAGTTGGACCCAGTAAGTCCCGGCGTTTAGAACCAAGCCCGAGGTTGAAAAGACCTCGAATACGGCGAACACGTTAGGGTCCTCGTCGTCCGGGTCTCCCGCATAATACATGTTCGCGGAGACCTCCGTGGGCACCACCGTCCCGGAGCCATACACCATGCCGCCGAAGGGGGACGAAGTGATGGCCCAGTAGACGGAATCCAGCGGAGTCGCGCTGGAGCCAAAGGATTGTTCATCGAAGGCAAACGCCACGCCGGTGACCATGGACTGGCTCGCCAGCGGGAAGGAATCCGTGGTGATATTAGCGCCGGCGAATGCTTCGTCGGTACGCATGTCGGGCGCGCCATTGTCGTAAAGCGTGTCAGCCAGCGCCGGAACCCCTCCAATCGTGAAAAACGCGGCCAGCAGGCACGCCACTCCGCCGGAGAACGGCAGCCCAGAACGCCTTGAGTCTCGAAGTCGCAATGCAAACTCCCCTTTCGCTTGCAGGGAAACCCATGCGCGGCGCTCACAGGCGGGGCGCAGGCGGCATAGTAACCGTGCGAGACACTCCCGGCTGGAGTCCTATTTGGGACTCCAGCGTCCCTATTACGTTAGCGAACGGGCAGGCAGCCGTCAAGCTCGGAACGGCAGCTCGAAACGCCAGAGAAGTACCAAGCTGGCCGGGAACTGTACCAGCAGTACCGTCCCATGCCTCAATCGCCCGGTGCGCCCGCGACTAGCCCCCCGTCACCCCGCCGTAACCCACCCCCAGTAAAATGTATAGACGGAGTTCACCATGTCCACATCCGCACTGCCCGAAGCCGCGCTCAGCGCCTACGGGATCGCACGCTCCACCGTCCAGGGGGCGCCGCTCGGCGCCGACGAACTGCGCAAGACCGACGCCTATTGGCGGGCTTGCCGGTACCTCGCCCTGGGGATGATCTATCTCCAGGAGAATCCCCTCCTCAAGCAGCCACTCCAGCCCGACCACATCAAAAACCGCCTGCTGGGCCATTGGGGATCCAGCCCGGGCCTGGCCTTCATCTACGTTCACCTGAACCGCGCCATCCAAAAGTTCGACCAGAGCATGATCTTCATGGCCGGTCCGGGGCACGGCGCGCCGGGTGTGCTGGGGCCGGTCTACCTGGAGGGCACTTACTCCGAGATCTACCCGGAGAAGAGCGAGGACGAAGAGGGGCTGCGCGAGTTCTTCCGGCAGTTCTCGTTTCCGGGCGGCATCGGCAGCCACTGCACGCCCGAAACGCCGGGCTCCATCCACGAGGGCGGCGAGCTGGGCTACGTGCTGTCGCACGCCTGCGGCGCGGCGTTCGATAACCCCGGCCTGATCGTGGCGGCGGTGGTGGGCGATGGCGAATCCGAAACCGGGCCGCTGGCCACCTCCTGGCATATCAGCAAGTTCCTCAGCCCGGTCCGCGACGGCGCGGTGCTGCCCATCCTGCACCTGAACGGTTACAAGATCAACAACCCCACGCTGCTGGCGCGCATCACCCACGAGGAGCTCGAAAGCCTGCTGCGCGGCTACGGATGGACGCCGCATTTCGTGGAAGGCAGCGACCCGGAGAGCATGCACCAGGCCATGGCCGCCACCGTGGACCACTGCGTTTCCGAGATCCGGCGCGTGCAGCAGGAGGCGCGCTCCACGGGCGTGGCCGTGCGCCCGCGCTGGCCCATGATCGTGCTGCGCTCGCCCAAGGGTTGGGGCGCGCCCGAATACGTGGGCGGCCACCGGCTGGAGGGCTCCTGGCGCGCGCACCAGGTGCCGCTGCCCGATGTGAAGAAGAATCCCGCCCAACTGCGGGTGCTGGAAGACTGGATGCGCTCGCAGAAGCCGGAAGAGCTGTTCGACTCGAACGGCAGGCTGGTGGCCGAGCTGAAGGAACTGGCTCCCACCGGCGCGCGGCGCATGAGCGCCAGCCCGCACGCGAACGGCGGAATCCTGAAGCGCTCGCTTCGCCTGCCGGACTTTCGCGGCTATGCCCAGGCGGTCAACCAGCCGGGAACGGTCGAGGCGGAAAACACACCCCCGCTGGGGAACTATCTGCGCGACGTCATGAAAGCCAACATGAGTAACTTCCGGGTGTTCGGCCCCGACGAAAACACCTCCAACAAGTTATCTGCCATTTACGCCGTCAGCAAGAAGTTCTGGCTGGCCGATTACTTCCCCGAAGACGGCGACGGCACGGAGCTTGCGACCGACGGCCGCGTCATGGAAATGCTCAGCGAACACACCGTGGAGGGCATGCTGGAGGGCTATCTGCTCACCGGGCGCCACGGCTTCATCTCGTCCTACGAAGCCTTCGTGCACGTCATCGATTCCATGTTCAACCAGCACGCCAAGTGGCTGTCGATCTGCAACAACCTGTCGTGGCGCCAGGACGTGGCGTCCCTGAACCTGCTCATCACCTCCACCGTCTGGCGGCAGGACCACAACGGTTTCACCCACCAGGACCCCGGTTTCCTGGACGTGGTCGTCAACAAGAGCGCCGCGGTAACCCGCATCTATCTGCCGCCCGACGTCAATTCGCTGCTTTCGGTGGCCGCCCACTGCCTAAAGAGCGAGAACTACATCAACGTCATCGTGAGCGACAAGCAGAATCACCTCCAGTACCTGAGCATGGATGCCGCCATCGAGCACTGCACCAAGGGCATCGGCATCTGGGAGTGGGCCAGCAGCGACCAGGGCGGCGAACCGAACCTGGTGATGGCCTCGGCCGGCGACATTCCCACCCAGGAAGCCCTGGCCGCCATTGTGCTGCTGCGCGGCGAATTCCCCGATCTCAAAATCCGCTTCATCAACGTGGTGGACCTGTTCAAGCTGCAGCCCAGCACGGAGCATCCCCACGGCTTGACCGACCGCGATTTCGATTCGCTGTTCACCGTGGACAAGCCGGTCATCTTCAACTTCCACGGCTATCCGTGGCTGATCCACCGCCTGGCCTACCGCCGCACCAACCATCACAATTTCCACGTGCGCGGGTACAAGGAAAAGGGCAATATCAATACGCCCATGGAACTGGCCATCAACAACGAGATCGACCGCTTCAGCCTGGCGATCGACGCGATCGACCGCGTTCCCGAGTTGCAGCGCATCGGGGCGCACGCCAAGGAAAAGTTCCGCAACCTGCAGATCGAATGCCGCAACTACGCCTACGAGCACGGCATCGACAGCCCCGCCATCACCGGCTGGAAGTGGCCGTTGTAGGGCGCGCGGCCGCGCTACGGGAACGGGCAGTGCAAGATCGCGGCGGTCGGCTTCTCCGTGTTTCCGGAGGTGGGCTATCGTAAAATAGTTTCATGAACCGGCTTCTGGGGGCATTCGGCCTGGCGCTCGCGGTGTGGTGCCGGTGCGCCTCCGCCCAGGTTATCGTTATTGAGTCGAATGGTCTGAAGTATCAGACACTTACGAAGTCCGGCGTGACCATCATGTACGCCCACCTGCCGCCTCGTATCCACCAGTACAGCATCCTCCAGGCAGCCGTCACCAACGGTTCCCGAGGCCCCTACGTGATCCGCCCCGAAAATTTCGCCTACGTTCGCGAAACCTCCGAGGTGCGCGCCGTCCCCGCCAAGACCGTCATCCAGATGCTTTCCCAGAAAGGCAGCGGCAGCGACGCCATCAAGCTGTTCACCGCCTACGAAAGCTGGATGTCTGGCATCCCCAACTACCACTCCACCAGCGGCTTCGAGTTTCGCCGCCAGTCCGCCCTGGGCATGGGCGCCAGCAAACTGCGCAGCGCCGCCGCCGCCGGCGCCATCGCCTTCGACTACACCAAGCTGGCTCCCGGAGAATCCACCGACGGCGCCGTCTTTGTCCCCAGCGACGGCAAACCACTGGCCGGCGGACGGCTGGTGGTACGGACCAACACGGATGAATTTCAGTTCAACCCGGAGTGAAGCGGACGGCCGGACACTCCCTGCCAGGCCCACAGCGGTTTCGGAACTTGCCATGCAGCGCTTTCCCGCCAGTATCTCGATCGGAGGGGTGGCCATCTCTCCGGCCACCGTGCTGGCGCCCATGGCCGGCGTCACCGACACGGTCTTCCGGCGGTTCATTCGCGACCAGGGCGGCTGCGGGCTGCTGATGACCGAGTTCGCCAGTTCGCACGGCGTGAAAGCCGCGCGGGCCGCGCGCAAGCCCACCCGGACCCTGCGGTACCTGGCGTTCGAGCCGCGCGAGCATCCCATCTCGGCGCAGCTTTTCGGCTCCGACCCCGCCGTCATGGCCGACGCCGCGCGGGTGTGCCAGGACCTCGGGTTCGACATCGTCGACCTGAACTTCGGCTGCCCCGTCAACAAAGTGGTGAAGTGCAACGGCGGCAGCAGCCTGCTGCGCAATCTGCCGCTGGTGGAGCGCCTGCTGCGCGAGGTCCGCAAGGCCATCGCCATCCCCCTCACTATGAAGTACCGCGCCGGGTGGAACGAGCGGGAACTGGTGGCCGTCGAGATGGCGCGGATCGCCGAGGACTGCGGCTTGCAGGCCGTCGCGCTGCACCCGCGCACCCGCGAGCAAGGCTACTCCGGCAAGGCGGATTGGACGCGCATCGCGGAAGTCAGGGCCGCGGTGAAGATTCCGGTGATCGGCAACGGCGACGTCACGACGCCGGAAGACGCCGTGCGCATGGTGGCCGAAACCAACTGCGACGCGGTCATGATCGGACGGGCGGCCAGCGCCAACCCGTGGATCTTCCGCCAGATCCGCCAGTACCTGGAGACCGGGCGCTACGACCAGCCCACCGAACGCGACCGCTATCTGACCATGCGCGGCTATTACGCCATGCTGATGGAGCGGGGCGAAAGGGATACCGTCGGCAAGATGAAGCAGTTTGCCACCTGCTTCACGCACGGCGTGCGCAACGGCGCCGAGCTTCGCGCGCGTGTCCACCGGGCGCAGGATGCGCCGGCGATTCAGAGCCTGGTGGACGCGTTCTTCGGCAAGCAGCCGGAGGCGGATTCATGAAAGACACCGGATGAAGAAAGTCAAGGTAATCACCGATGGCTCGTGCCTGGGGAACCCCGGTCCGGGCGGCTGGGCGGCGGTGCTTCGCTACCACGGCCACGCCCTGGAACTGTGGGGGTCGGAAGCCGAGACCACCAACAATCGCATGGAACTGACCGCGGCCATCCAGGCGCTCGGCGCGCTGAAGGAGCCGTGCGAAGTGGAGGTGGTGACCGATTCCGAGTACGTGAAGAACGGCATCACGGTCTGGATCCACGGCTGGAAGAAGAAGGGCTGGATGACGGCGGCCAGGAAGCCGGTGATCAACCAGGACTTGTGGAAAGCGCTGGACGAGCAGGCCAGCCGTCACACCGTGCGGTGGGAGTGGACCAAGGGGCACGCCAGCCACGCCGACAACAATCGCTGCGACGAACTGGCGCAGCGGGCGGCGCGCGAACAGAGCTTCAGCCGGTAGGGATGGGCCGGGCGGAGTTCCGGACCGGTCCTACAAGGCCTATGGTTTCCGTTGGTAGTACGTCCTGGACCAACCAGACGTTGCAGCCACAAAACCTCCAGTGGCACAATGTTGCTGGGATAAACCGCCTCGCGCCGGATATAGCGGGCGCCGGAAGTGCCGGCGCAGGTGAGCCGGCCAGGCGATAGGAACCCGGAGATACGCCGATGAATAGGGCCCTGAAGCTTTTTCTCCTGGCTTTTGCCGCACTGGTGAGTGCCCGGGCGGACACCATCTTCAATGCCTGTCTGGCCCCGCCGGGGTACATCAACGGGATCGGGAACTCGAGTTGCGGCTTCACGGAGCTGACGGCGACTACCGATATAGGGAGCGTCACCCTGGCTCTGGGCGTCGTCCTCAGGTACCAGGGCGAGGTGTTTCCGGAATCCGCCAACAACTACTACGTCCCGGGCGGAAACGCTCCGCTTCCCCACAGCGGAGCCGCCTGGGGATTTCCGTTCTCCATCACCACCTCGGGCGGAAACGTAGTGGGCGATTTCACCTACCTCATTACAATCACCGACACCACCCAGAACACCTCGGTTTCCTTCGACCCGACCACGCTTCCCGACAACGTCTATTACACCGGCGGCAGTGAGACCACTCAGGAGAACCTGGCGGTCGATACCCTGCTGCAGAACTCCGAAACACTCTCGTTCCCCTTTCTGGCCGGACCGCTGAATTACAGTTCAACCAATCTGGATACTTATGTAATCAGCTTGTCGGCCACTCCGGTATCCGGCCCGGCAGTTGACCCGACGGTATCCGAGAATATCAACATAACCCCCGAACCGGCCGGGGAGGGACTGATTGGCGCAGGGCTGATCGGATTGGCGATGGCCGCCCGCCGGCGGTCGCGCAGAGCTTCCGCGCGCCGCGGCGCGTTAGTGACGTAGCGCCCTTCGAACCGCCCCGCCATCGGCCAGACCGGGAGCTTGGGCCGGCTCTCAGCTTTCGTGCGGTCCCGATCGCCGTTACCCGTCGGGCACGACGCTCCGGCCGGCGCGAAAGACCCGCGGGGTTGCCAGCCTCAGGACTCTGTAGGTGGCTTGGTGGCCTTGGTTGGAGCCGGGGACTGGGATGCTCGCCGGGCTCGCTCCAGCGCCTGCTGCCGAGCCTGCTCGAAGCGGTCGAGATGCCGCTTGCCCTGCTCCGTTTCCGGATTCACCAGCACCGTGGTTGGCTTGCCCACCACTGCCATTCGATGCTCCTTTTGGAACTGTACCGCCCTGCGGCCCCTTTGTCGATGCCTCCGGCGGGGCAGGCGCCGCGGCGCATAGCCGGCAGCGTTCCACGCTAAAACGCCAGCCGCGTGTGGAACACGTTGATGGCGTAAAAATAGAGCTCGGCGTCGAGACAGCGTTTGATGTTCTCGGCCTTGCGGAAACCGTGCTGCTCCCCGGCAAACAGGAAGTAGCCCACCGCCGCGCCCTTCCGGCGGAGCGCTTCCACCATCTGCTCGGCCTGACCGGGCGGCACCACGCGGTCTTCCTCGCCCTGAAAGAAAATCACCGGCGCCGAGAGGCGCTCCACGTGGGCCAGCGGGGAGCGCGCCTCGTAAAGGTCCCGGCGCTCCGGGTAAGGGCCGATCAGGCCGTCCAGGTAGCGCGATTCGAACTTGTGGGTATCGCGCGCCAGCACGGCCAGGTCGCCGATTCCGTAGTGGCTGGCGCCGCCGCGGAAGCAATCGCGGAAAGTAAGCGCCGCCAGCGTGGTGTAGCCCCCGGCGCTGCCGCCGGTGATCACCAGGCGGGCCGCGTCGGCCAGGCCCCGATCAGCGAGGTAGCGCGCGCCCGCCACGCAATCGTCCACATCCACGATGCCCCAGTTGCCGTCCAGGCGCTCACGGTAAGCGCGGCCGAAGCCGGTGCTGCCGCCGTAGTTTACGTCGAGGATGGCAATGCCGCGGCTGGTCCAAAACTGGGTGCGCAGATCCAGCGTGCTGGATGCGGCGGCGGTGGGCCCGCCGTGGCACTTGACCAGCAGCGGAGGCTTGTCGCCGGCGGGCGCCTGGTAATCGGCGTTGAAGGGCGGATAGTAAAGACCGTAGGCGGTTGCTCCGCCGGTGGTCGGGAACTCCACAGCTTCGACGCGCGTGAAGTGGCGCGCCACGGCGGGGTCGTCGGCGGCGGTGGTGGATTTCCGGAGCGTCTCGGTCCGCCCCGTGTCCAGGTCGAGCCGCACGAAGCCGGCGGGCATGGCGACGCTTCCGCCGCGGAAGACCACCTGGCTGCCCAAGGCGCGCACCGACGAGAAATCGGAAAACGGCAGATCGAGCGGCGTGAAGCGGCCGGAGGCGGGATCGAGCACGCCCATGCGGCCGAGGCCTTTCGAAGTGTACGAACACACCATGCGGCCGCCGCCGGCCAGGGCGTAGGTGGACAGTCCGAAGACCCACTGGGGATAGCCAAATTCGGCTTCCATGGGGAGCAGCGGGCGGGTTCGCATGGTTTCCAGCGCGCAGGCGTACAGATTTCCCCAGCCGGTGCGGTCGGAGATGAAGTAGATCTCGGCGCCGTCCGGCGACCATTCGGGCTGGAAGATGCACTCGCTCCGGCCGCCGGCGATTTCCATGGGAGCGGCGGCGGGGAAGCCGGCTTCGTCCAACCGGACGGCGTAAAGGGTCGTGCCCACCCAGGGCATGCGGGGGTGGTCCCACGCCAGCCAGGCCAGCCAACGGCCATCGGGCGAGAGGCGCGGCGAGGAATAAAAATCGTGCCCGCAGGCCAGCACTTCGCCGGCGCCGGGTTGGTCCAGGGCGATGCGCACCACGGTGTTGACCGGCTCGCCCGCGCCGCCGTGGTCTTCGCGGATGCCGATCCAGGCATGGCAGGCGGTGTCGATAACGCCGTCGGCGTAGCGCATGGGACCGGGCGGCGTAATGGCTACCGGTTGGGCGGCGCCCGGCTGGAGGGCGTAGAGCCGCTGGTCGCCGTCGTTGGAAAAGTAGAGGACGCCGCCGGCCGTGGTCCAGGCGCCGCCGCCGTATTCGTGGGTGCGCGTGCGGACGCTGAACGGCGGAGGGACGAGGCCGGCCGGCGCGCCGGCCTGGACGATCGCCGAGCGGCCGGACTCCGCGGGGCGCAACTCCAGCCAGAAGATGCCCGCCGGGTCGATGCGTATTTCCGAGAGGCCGATGGATTGGGCGGCAATCAGGTCGGAGGTGATGGGAGATCGCCAGGCGGCGTAGGGCGCGGTGGTCACGGAGCAATTACAACAGAAACTCCCTGGCCGGAGCAATGCCGCGGGCCCCGCCCGGATGGCGCAATTTGCAGTATAGTTAGGTTGCCGGAGAGTGGGATGAAGAATCGGAAACACGGGCTGGACGCGTGGGTTTGGCTCGCGCTCCTGGCGGCGCTCGGAACGCCGGCGGCGCTGGCGGACGACTATCCGCGGCAGCCGGGGATCGACGTCCAGCATTACGTCCTGCGGGTGGCGCTGAGCGACGACAACGACGAAATCGCGGGCCACGCCACGGTGACGGTGCGCTTCGTGAAGGACGGGATCGCGGAGTTCTGGCTGGACCTGGCCTCGCCCAAGGGCGGCAAGGGCATGACCGTGACCGACGTATCCACCGGCGATACGTCGCTGCGCTACACCCACCTGCTCGATCGCCTGACCGTCAAGCTGGCGATCCCGTCCAAGGCCGGCGACGTCCGGCAATACGACATCCAGTACCACGGCATTCCGGCGGGCGGCCTGAAGGCGCTCGGAAACAAATATGGCGAGCGGTGTTTTTTCAGCGTGAACTGGCCGGACTTCGCGCGCCAGTGGCTGCCCATGATCGACCACCCCTACGACAAGGCCACCAGCGAGTTTCTGGTGACCGCGCCTTCCAGGTACCAGGTGGTGGCAAACGGCACGCTGGTGGAGCAGATCGACGTGGGCGACGGGCGGCGCATGACGCACTGGAAGCAGTCCGAGCCGATCGCCTCGTGGCTGAACAATATCGGCGTGGCGCAATTCGCCGTGCGCCACTTCGCGACGGTGCTGGGAGTTCCCCTGGCCACCTGGGCATTTCATCAGGACCGCGACGCCGCCATCGCCAGCCTGGAGACTCCCATGCGCCAGGCCATCGAGTTCTTCAGCGATGCCGTGGGGCCGTACCCCTACGAGAAGCTGGGCGGCGTGGAGGCGGCCGGGATGACGGGCGGTATGGAGCACGCCAGCGAGCCGTTCTACGGGCAGAACTTCATCTCCGGCCGGCCGCTCGGCAGCCTGGTGTGGCACGAGGTGTCCCACCAGTGGTTCGGCGATTCGGTGACGGAAAAGGACTGGGACGACGTCTGGCTGAGCGAGGGCTTCGCCACTTACTTCGCGTCGCTGGCGCAGGAGCACATCGAGGGACGCGACGTGTTTGTGGCGTCCATGAAACGCTCGCGCGCCTCCATTCTGGCCATGGAAAAGCGGCCTGCGTCGGAGGCCGTGGTCCACGACAACCTGCCGGAAATCGCCGACGGCCGCGCTCCGGCGTCGATCGTCTATCAGAAGGGCGCCTGGACGCTGCACATGTTGCGCGGCCTGGCCGGCAACGAGAAGTTCTGGGCGGGCATTCGCGAATACTACCGCCGGTTTCGCGACGGCAACGCATCCACGGCCGATTTCCGGCAGGTGATGGAGGAAGCCACCGGCGGCGAGCTGGATTGGTTCTTCCAGCAGTGGCTCTACCGCGCCGGGTCGCCCGCCGTGGAAGGCGCGTGGACCTACAACGCGGAGCGCCGGAAGATCGAGTTGGATCTGGCCGAGACGCAGCCTGGCGATGTGTATCGTTTGCCCATCGATGTGGCGGTTTCGGCACAGGGCGTTCCCGCGAAGATCGAGAAGATCGAGTTGACCGCCAAGCAGCAGAAGTTCGAGATCTCCGCCGACAAGGAGCCGGCGAGCGTCGAACTGGACCCCGATGCGTGGGTTCTGATGGACCTGAAGTTCGGCAAGCGCTGACCGTGTTTGTGGGGCAGGTTGTCAACCCGCCTGGGCGGCATGGGCAGGCGTTCGCGGGAGGCGGACTAACAGTCCGCCGCAGGTTGACAACCTACCCCACGGGCCGCTGGCAGCCAACGTGCAAACCGTAACCCTATGCGAATCCATCCCGCCGTTCTGTCCCTGGTGTTACTCCCCGCCTGTTATGGCGCGGATCCGTCCCTGACCATTTACAACCAGCGCTTCGCCGTGATCCGGGAGACCATTCCGCTGGACCTGAAGCAGGGCGTCAACTCCATCCGGTTCGAGGGAGCCACGGCGCTGCTCGAACCGCCATCCGTGATGCTGCGCGACCCGGCGGGCCGCCGCGCGCTGCGCATCCTGGATCAGAACTACCGTGCCGATCCGGTGTCGATGGATGCGTTATTGAAGCGCTATGAAGGGCAGACCATCGAGTTCCAGGTGCGGATGGGGGACAAAACCGAGATGATTGCCGGAAAGATCGTGCGCTCGAGCGGCCCGCCCGTGATGCAGCAGGCTCCGTATTATCAGCAGTCCTCGCAGCAGCCGCAGCCCATCGTGGAGGTCGGCGGCAAACTCCAGTTCGGATTGCCGGGAACGCCGCTGTTTCCAGGGCTGGGCGCGGGAATGATTCTGCATCCGCTGCTGGAGTGGACCGTGGAAACCGATCGCGCCGGGCGGCTGGACGCCGAACTGGCGTACGTGTCCGGCGGATTGAACTGGAGCTCCGATTACAACATCGTAAGCGGCGACGGCAACGCCCTCGACATCATCGGCTGGGTGACCATGGAGAATCGCAGCGGCAAGGAGTTCGAAAACGCGCGCGTGAAGCTGATGGCGGGCGACGTGAACAAGATCCAGCCGCAGGGCGCGATCGGCGGCGGCGGAGGCGACCGCGCCATGCTGGCGAGGATCTCGGGCGGTATGGCCGCGCCCACAGTCGAGGAGAAGACCTTCGACGAGTATCATCTCTACACCTTGCAGCGCCCGGTGACCCTCCACGACAGCGAAACCAAGCAGGTGGAGTTCGTGCGGGCGGAGGGCGTGAAATCCGAAGTCGTCTATATCTACGACGGCATGAAGCCCGATCCGCGCTTCAACGGGTGGAATTTCGACATGATCCGCAACAGCATGGAATACGGCACGCTATCCAACAACAAAGTGTGGGTGATGCGCGAGTTCGTCAACTCGGAGGCCAACCATCTGGGCATGCCGCTGCCCAAAGGGCGCGTGCGCTTCTACCGCCGCGATACCGACGGTCAACTGGAGTTCACCGGCGAGGACTCCATCGACCACACCCCCAAGGACGAGCGCATCCGGGTGTTCACGGGAGCGGCCTTCGACCTCTTCGGCGAACGGAAGCGGACGGTGTTCCTCAACGACATGGGGCGGCGGACCATCGACGAAGGCTTCGAGATCAAGGTGCGCAATCACAAGAAGGAGCGGGCGGACGTGCGCGTGGTGGAGCACCTCTATCGCGGCATGACGTGGGAAATCTCCACCAGCAGCGTTCCCTGGGTGAAGACCGATTCGCAGACCATGGAATTCCGCCTCACGCTGAACCCGGACGAAGAGAAGACCGTGACCTACACGGCGCATTACACCTGGTAAGCGGAAGCGGGCGGGCGGCGCTAATGGGCGAGGGCGGTCGAGTTGGCGCCGCTCAAATTGTTGTTGGCCACTGCCCAGACTTGTTTGGTGCCGCCGCCGGCGGCTCCGATGAGCCCGATGAAAGCCAGGGTCAGCCAGACCAGCAGGATGGCGTACTCAATCACGCTCTGCCCGGTCTCGTCGCGTGGAGCGCTTTCGGGCGTTTGCTCCTGGGGCTCGACAGGCGCTTGAGGCTCGTCCGGAAGGGGTTCGTCGCCCCGCCAAAAGGCCAATAGAAATCGCAACACACTTCCTCCCCGTATCTCTAATTGAATACTAGGCGACGCCAGGCACCCCTACAAGATACCAAAGGTTATGCCTGGGACACTACCGGCATATTCGTACTACGGGCGAGGGGCGCGGCGAAAGACCACCGGCACAATCGCCAGCCCGGCGATGGCCAGCCAGCTCAGCCAGCGGCACAGGCGCAGCTCCCAACCGCCGTCGTAATCCAGCACGATTTCGCAGCTCCCTTCGCAGCCCGGCCGCAGCCACATCAGCCCCAGGCCGTCCTTGAAGATTTTGCACGGGCTTCCAGCCACCGTGGCGTGCCAGCCGGGATGATAGGTCTCCTGCACGCTGACGGCGCGGCCGGGGCCGCCGGTGGTGCGGATGCGGATGCGGTTGCGGCCCTCCCAGCCGAACGAGGTGCCGGGCAGCGAAGGGTCGTCGAGCGCGGCTACGTACCGCTCCACATCCTGGGTGTCGCCGGGTTCCCTGGGGATGCGGCGCACGATGGCGCTTTCGGGCACAATGTGCGCCAGGGTGAACTCGCGCAGCGGAACGCGGTACATGGCGACGCCGCCGGATTGCCACAGCGTGGGCAGTACTCCCTCGAACCTCCCGAATTGGGTGGCGCCCTTCCAGTACTCCTGGCTGTCCTTGCCGCCGATGCCTACCACCCCCACGCCGTAAGCCTTCAGCCACGCAAGCGACACCCGCGCATCCCTTTGCGGGTCGCCGACGCCGAACGCGATCGCCGCATGAGCCCGCTGCTGCACCTGGTTGACGGCCATGGTGAAGGATTCGCCGCTGAACTGCTGGATATCGGTGAAGGTGTTGGTCCACTGCGCCACGGAGCCGGGCATGAAGAAGCGGAGTTGGGGATAGTTCTGCTGCGCCCACATGGCGGCGCGGCGCTCCACGGCGCCGGAAATGTCCACCGGGAAGGTGTAGGACTTCTCGGAGGCGCGGAAATCGCGGATCTGCCCGGCCGCCAGGGCCAGCAACAGAAACGCCGCCGCGCGCCGCACCGGCGTGGGGATGCGCGTCCACCAGGGCGCCACGGCGAAGACCACCGCCAGGGAAAGCGCCATCTCCATCTCGGATTTGTAGCGGCCCGGCTGCGGCAGGAAACGCTCGTGCATCCATTGGCCGGCGAGGGGGACGCTGGCCGCGACCCACGCGAACAGGGCGAAGAACCGCACGCGCCAGTCGGGCATCCAGCGCGGCAGGTATTGCCAAAAGAGCGCAAATCCCAGGATGGTAAACGCCAGGGCGGTGAAGGAGCCGAGGCCCCAACCTTCCTCCGAGCTTTCCGCGCTGGCCTCGCGAATGGCGCCCAGGAGGGATGGCGATAGGAACGGCGCGGCGATGGCCCAGCCCCACGCGCCCAGCCCCACCGTCAACAGCAGGTTGCCGCGCCAGCGTTCCAGGCGGAGCACTGAGAGCAGGCACACCGCGGCCATCGCCACCATCACCGGCCCGAAGGCGCTGGACAATCCGCAGCCGGCGATACAGGCGGCCGCGGCGGCATAGTACGCCGGCCGCCGCGTCTCGACCGAGCGCGCCAAAAAGAGAATCGCCAGGGGCAGCAGGACCAGGGCCGCGGCGTGGGGCGTGTCGTCCCAGACGGCCATCATGAAAAGGCGGCGCGGGGTGCGGAAATTGTTCCAGGAGTAACCCGCGTCCGGGACCACGAGCTGCGAAATCGAAGTCAGCGAATAGGCCAGCGAGGCGGCGAAGCTGGGGCCGGGAGCGCGCGTCAGCCGCCACGCCGCGAAGAACAGCGTCAACGGGCCGAGTATGTAGCACAGGCCGGTGACGCTCTGGAACCCCATGTCCGCCGGAACGCCGCGCAGGGCGGCGATGGCCGCGGCCAGTCCCGGAACCAGCGGATTGTAGGTGTATTCGAAGGGTATCCCCATTTCCCAGAACGGCCACCAGGTGGCGTGGAACCAGCTTCCGCCGGCGCGCGCCGCGATGGCGGTCCAGAAGCCGTGCATCGATCCCATGTGATGCGACCACGAAAAGAACAGGTCGCGGGCAATGTAGGTGTTGACCCAGAAAAGGATCAGCGCGTACAATCCCGCGCGCAGGGCTTCTCGGCGAGAGGTTCTCCGAAGCTTCGAAGAAAGCGCTTTGAGCCACAGATGAACGCCGATGAACACAGATGAACCCATTCTTTGCTTATCCGTGTTCATCGGTGTTCATCTGTGGCCAATTGAGTTTTGACTTTCCAGGCTAGCACAGGCGGCTACCACTCCAGCCGGTATTCGCCGAGCAGGCGCGCGCCGCCCTCAGCCGGGAGATCGGTGTACCAGACCGGGCCGGCGGGAGTAAGCGGAAAAGCCGCGCCGGCCTGCGTGTAAAACTCGCTGCGCGGGTTCAGCAGCCACACGATGCGGCCGCCCGCGGGCAGCGTCACGCTCAAAGGAGCCGGGCCTTCGAGACGGCGGTCGAGATCGGCGCCCTTCCAGATGGCGATCACCGGCGGGGCGCCGGAACGAATCTGTTTGCGCTCCAGCACCACCACCGGCACCTGGCGCATGTAATAGCAGGCCTTGCGCCAGGAGACCAGGCCGTGCTCCCAGATCGCCACCGTCTCTCCGGGACGCTCGGCCGCCAGGCGGATGGCCTGGCGCAGCGAGTGATCGTCCACCGCCAGCGTGTTCTTGACGTGGCTGAGCGAGGTAAGCGCCAGGCCGCTCGTCAGGCCCTCCAGGACCTGGTCGGAGAAAGCGGCCAGGCCGGAGGTGCTGTTGCCCTTGTAATACCACCCATCGTAGTTGAACAGGCGGGGCTCCACGATCCCGAGCGGCGTCAGCAGGAATGCCATGGCCGCCAGGCGCGGCATGGTGCCCGAGCTGGGAACCTGGTCGAGCTTCAGCAGCAGGCCGGCGGCCAGGGCGATCGGCGGTACCCAGACCACCACCGTGGCGGTGTCGCGGAATTCGATATGCCAGTAGATCGCCAGGGCGGACAGCACCAGCGTCACGGTCTGCCAGCGGGAGACGCGCTCGCTCCAGTTGTCCAGCGCGCGGTTGAAGAGGTAGCCGCCGAAAAGCGCGATGGGCGGCGCCATGGCCAGGGACTGCCCCGGGTCTTCCACATGCACGAAAATGGCGAAAAGGAACGGCGGCAGCAGCCATAGCCCCAGAAAGGCCAGCCTGTCGCGGCCGGCCGCCCAGCCTTGCCGGCGTTTCCAGGCCAGGACGGCGGGCAGGGTGCAACTCAGGAGGCCGCAGCAGGTCCACGCGATGAGCCTCCAGAAGGTGGTGTGCCACTTGACCGGGACAGCGCCGAAGAGGCCCGAGCTGACCGACGCCTGGTCGGCGATGTAATCCAGGTTGGCCCTGACGTAAGCCACCGGCCCGCCGGAGGCGAACATGGCGGGGAGCAGCCACAGCAGGACGGCCGCCGCCATGGCCGCCAGCGCGCGGGCCCACTCGCGCCGGGAGATCCTGGCGCGCCACGCGCAGGCCGCCCACAGCGGGAACAGGAGCGGCCCGATTTCCGGGCGAACGCCGGCCGAAAGTCCCAACACGATGGCGCTTGCCATCGCCCAGCGCCGCTCGCCGCTCCAGGCCCGCCAGCACGCCCAGGCCACCAGCAGCGAGACGACCGCCAGTTGCACCCGCAGCGCCGAGGCGATTCCGGAATGCCAGAACACCGGGTGAAACACCAGCAAACAGGCGGCGAAGAATCCGGTCAGCCCTCCGAAAAAGCGCCGGCCGAATTCGCTCAGCAGAACCAGCGCGGCGATGCTGGCGGCCAATGCCAGGAACAACAGGATGCTGTCCGCGCGCCGGAAGCGGAGCCAGTGAAGCACCCGCATTTCCAGCACGAACACGGGGTACCCGGGCGGCTGCGGCTGGCTCATGCGCACGTCGAAATGGCCCACCGAGAGAGCCAGGTTCACGTCGTCGAAAGTAAAGAGTTGGCCCGGAGCCTGGGGGTACCGGCTGGCCAGAACCAGCAGCCCGAACAGCGCCAGGGCAAACCACGGCCGGCTGAGGAGATTCACCCACCCCATGATAATCCACGGCGGAGCCGGACGGACTTCCACCGGGGACGCCGCTAACACGCTGGGTCGGGCTTAAGAGACAATGGAAGACTTGAGCGGGGAATGAAACGCGCCGGGATGCGCTGAGGGGCGTTCAGCGATTGCGGCCGATAAGAGCTTAGGAGACCGTCGTTCGCCGTGCGGCGGAAGGCCTGAAGGTACTTGATGTCGATAGAGCACAACTACAGCGTCGGGTTCGTCGCGTCCCTTGCGCTCCGGGAGAAGCAGGTCCAGCAGAACTACCGCCCCATCATCGCCGTCCACAAGTGGTTTGCCCGCCGCCCTGGGACGCTGTTCCGTGGGCTGTTGCTGTCCGAGTTCTGCGACAGACCCGTCGAGGAAACGTACTATCGGACGAATGACCTCGAGGGCGTAACGATCGCCGACCCGTTCATGGGCGGTGGCAGTCCGATTACGGAAGCGAACAGGATCGGCTGCGACGTGATCGGTACCGATATCAACCCGATGGCGGCATGGATTGTCCGTGAAGCGATAGAGGCAATCGACCTCGGGGAGTACTTGAGGAAGTCCGAGGACCTGCTCGGTCGGCTTTCCCGGGAGATCGGCGGCCTTTACAGGACGCGCTGTCCGGTCACGGGCCGCGAGGATGCCGACGTCAAGTATTTCCTCTGGGTGAAAACCGGCAACTGCAAGAAATGCCGGAAAGAGTTCGATCTCTTTCCGGGCTATGTGCTCGCCGAGAATGCGCGGCACACATCGTACGTTCTCGTGTGCCCGTCTTGTGGCGATCTCAACGAGGTACACGATCCCGGGCAACCGGGCGCTTGCCGGTGCACTGCTCCCCTGGCGATGAATGGGCCGGTAAGCCGGAACAGGTGTGCCTGCCCACACTGCGGCCACGTCAATTCTGCGCCCTTTCATGGCGAAGGTCCACCCACTCACCGGCTTTTCGCGATTGAGTACTTCAACCCCGACCTGAAGGAGCGGCCCGGCCGCCTTTTCAAAAGGCCCGATCCGGGCGACCTTGCAAGGGTCGAGGAAGCGAATGCCATGTGGCGGAGTCTTACGCCGTCATTCGTGCCCGACGATGCGATCCCCGAGGGCGACGAGTCGTCCCGTCTGCATCGTTGGGGCTACCAGCGCTTTAGGGAGCTCTTCAACGCACGCCAACTTCTTGGTTTGGAAACCAGTGCCCGCCTCATAGCGAGCGTCGAGGACCCCCGTTTGCGCCGCGCGCTGGCGACGAACCTCTCGGACCTCCTGCGCTATCAGAATATGCTGTGCCGCTACGACACGATGGCCCTGAAGTCGCTGGACATATTCTCGATTCACGGCTTTCCTGTTGGCTATGTTCAGGCCGAGAGCAACCTCCTGGGGATCCGCAACGGGAACGCTCTCCCGGTTGGGAGCGGGGGATGGGTCAACATCGTCGAAAAGTATGTGAAGGCCAAGCGCTACTGTGCCGAACCCTTTGAGGTCGCCTTCGAAGGCAAAAGGAAGCTGACGATTCCCATTCGGGGCGAGTGGATCGGAGAGAAGAATCCGGAGCGGCCGTCGGCGCATGAGCGGCGCGTCGATATTCGCTGCGCCTCGGCAACCGACACGTCGCTTCCGCCGTTGAGCCTCGACGCCGTTTTCACCGATCCGCCCTACTATGGAATGGTCCAGTATGGAGAGCTGATGCACTTCTGCTACGTATGGCTGCGGAAGCTGATGGGGGGCCATTTTCCGGGACTTGAATCGCTGACAACCCGGCACACCGGGGAACTCACAGGGAACGTGACGGCGGAACGCGGGTTGGCGCATTTCGCCGAGGGTCTTGCAGACGTGTACACTCGCATGGCGCAAGCGTTAAAGCCGGGCGCTCCTCTCGTGTTCACGTATCACCACAACCAGCAGGACGCATACCTGGCAGTGGGCATGGCTATTCTCGACGCCGGGCTAACCTGTTCCGCCTCACTGCCCTGCCCGGCTGAGATGGGCGGCTCGATCCACATCCACGGAACCGGATCATCCATTGTGGATACCGTCTTCGTCTGTCGTCGGAGCGGGACGACACCGCGGTCATGGCTCTTCCACGATGCCGGCGGTCTTGCGGGGATCATGTCGGGCGAATTGGCCGAACTTCGGGCGGCCGGGATGAAACCGACAGCGGGCGATGTTCGCTGCATAGCGCTTGGGCACATAACCCGCATGGCGATCTGGCAACTGAGGCCATTTTGGGATGGGACACTGCCCACCGAGGAAAAGCTCCTGGCCTTCCAGGAAGCGATGAACGCTCTCGCGACCGTGGACGGCCTCAAGATCGGGCTTGAAGGAGCGAGAGCCCCTGAGCCGGTCGCGGCCGGCACCCTCTTTGCCCAAGGAGAAATGAGTGACCCGCTCGATGCCGTCGCGTTTTGAGGCCAATTACGGCGACCCCGCCCTCCTCTTCGACCCTCTGGTCGACGAAGTGTTCGCAGAACTCAGGTCCACCTTTCTGGAGATGCCTCGGGGCGACGGATTTGTCGATTACGCCACTTTCGAAAGAGGCTACCAGGCGCTGAAACGCTCGACGGACGCATTTGCGGACGTGACGCCCGCGACTGTCGCAGCCGCCGTCGAAGCGGCCCCAGTAGCCTTCATCGTGTTTCGCGCTATTCTTGGCTTCACGCCGCCGGAATGGGCATACGTTACCACGGAGACGACGGGTTTCACGGTCGATCAGGGGACTGCCCGCTCGATTGATCGAAACATTCGCATGCAGCCGCTAACACCGCGTCCTCTTGGGACGACGCTCACCGATCAGCGCATCCGAATGATGATCGACTCCGGGGTGAAGACTCTCCTCGCCGGAGCGAATACCGTCGTGCCGGCAATCCTGCATCGCCTCGACAAGGCCGACACGAAGGAGGGAATCGGCAGCCTTCAGCCGGCCGCCGATCTCGGCGTTCCCTATCCCATCCTTCTCTACGAACGGTTTCTGGGGCGGCCGTTCGCCTCGCACCGGGATTCGGTTAGCGAGCTTGTCGGTGAGGTGGTCGAGGGCGCCATCAAGGACGTGCTCACGGCCGCAAGGGTCAGTTTTCGTGAGACGAAGCGGGCGGAGCGGATCGCCGGATTCGATCAGGCCCCAGACTTCATTATCCCGGACGAGTTCAATCCAGCCGCTGTGATCGAGGCGAAGCTCACGGAGGACGACGGCACGGCCCGCGACAAGGTGACTCGCGTCCAGCGCCTGCGCACCCTGCGCGATCAGGCGGGCCAAAACTATGATGTAGTTGCCTGCATCGCCGGCCGGGGTTTCAAGGTGCGCCGCGAAGATATGCGCCGTCTCCTTCAGGCAACCGACGGGAAGGTATTCACGCTCTCGACTTTGCATCTCCTCATTGACCGGACCCGGGTACGGGAGTACCGGTCCCGAGGCTGATCGCGCCGCTCGCCGCTCCAGGCCCGCCAGCACGCCCAGGCCACCAGCAGCGAGACGACCGCCAGTTGCACCCGCAGCGCCGAGGCGATTCCGGAATGCCAGAACACCGGGTGAAACACCAGCAAACAGGCGGCGAAGAATCCGGTCAGCCCTCCGAAAAAGCGCCGGCCGAATTCGCTCAGCAGAACCAGCGCGGCGATGCTGGCGGCCAATGCCAGGAACAACAGGATGCTGTCCGCGCGCCGGAAGCGGAGCCAGTGAAGCACCCGCATTTCCAGCACGAACACGGGGTACCCGGGCGGCTGCGGCTGGCTCATGCGCACGTCGAAATGGCCCACCGAGAGAGCCAGGTTCACGTCGTCGAAAGTAAAGAGTTGGCCCGGAGCCTGGGGGTACCGGCTGGCCAGAACCAGCAGCCCGAACAGCGCCAGGGCAAACCACGGCCGGCTGAGGAGATTCACCCACCCCATGATAATCCACGGCGGAGGCGGACGCCCCGGCGTGGAGGCGTGGACGCGATTCCCCTGTGCAAGGCCGGGCGCGCCTTCGTACTAGTACCCGGCGGTTTCTGCGCAGGCTGCGGCACATAGCGCGGGCCAATCCGGATTTCGTGCCGCCCGCCATTTAGTAGTAATGAATCCGGGTATCCGAAAGATAGCTGGCGGGGGCCGGCGCTGGGAATTAGCATGAGGGCACGGTCTGGCGCCCTGCCGCGGAACCACCCCTCTGCAGCAGCGGGCGCCAGCTCCGGAACGCACTTGTATGCGGCCGGCTAATTCCTCAAGGGGCAGGACATCCTGGCCTCGGCCGGCCGCCACTTTTCCAGGCGCTCACTCCACCGGCACGGCGCGGTCGAACACCACATCAACCGTGTTGCCCTGCCGCAGTTCCACTTCCTTGCCGCGCGTCAGCAGCACCACCGCGACTCCCGCGGCCGAACCGATTCCGGCTCCGATGCCCGCGCCCCGGAAGCTGCGATCCGCCATGCCGCCCGTCATCGCGCCGACCGCTCCCAGGGTGGCGACGGTCTTGGCGTCCTCTTCGTGGTTGGAGCCTTGCTTGATCTGGCTCTCCTGGCCGTCCACCTTCTGCGACGTTTCGCCCGAATCGACCGAATTCAGGCGCGGCGTGACCAGCACCACCCGCCCGCCGGGCAGCGTCAACGTGTCGATGCGAATTCCCAGTTGGGCCTTGCCGCTGACACGGCCGCTGCGCACCGATTTGGAGACCACGCCTTGCACGTAAGAGCCCACCGGCACCACGATCTGGTTGTCGGCCGCGATCGGCGTGGCGGTCGTCATGTAGACGTAGTCGCCCACCTTGGCCGTCCTGGTGGAGATGGCATTCACCATGCGCAGCGCCACGTGACTGCCTTGCGGAATCTCCGTTGCGGAGCAGAGCAGCGAAACAAACAGGGCCAGAATGCCTGTGCGCATAACATACCCCCATGGGCCGGGTGACCCGGCTTTCCAGCTTATGCTAACCCGCGACGCCGCTGGAAGTTGTCGAGACTCCACAAAATAAAGGTGAGCAACAGGGTCAGCACCGCATCGGTGGTTTCGGGCGTACGGCCGGGGAGCCAGCGCTGGGCCGTCTCCAGCGCCGCCAGGGCCGCCGCCACCACGGCTCCGGCGCGCGCCCAGGAAACGCCATTGGCTCGCAGCAGCCACACCATGGCGCCGTAATCGAAGGCTTTACGGGCCAGAATCACCAGCGCCGACTGGCGTTCGGAATCCAGGCTGGGCCAGAACGGAATCCACTGGAAGGCCGCCGGCGCCGCAGCCAGGTGAAACGGCGCCAGTTCGCGCAGCACGATGGCCGCGGCCAGCATCCCGGCGGCGGCGCGCAGCCGGACGCCGCGCGGCAACAGCATGCAGGCCAGCCAGCCCGCCAGCGCGCCCAGAACTTCGTGCAGAGCCAGGGTCCGCGCCGGGATCGCCATGCGCAGCGGCAGACACAGCACCGCCAGCGTAGGCCACAGGCGCACGAAAGGCATTTCAGGGACGGCATCCAGAACGGTTTTCAGGACCACCAGCGCCGCCAGCCATTCGGCCGCCGAGCACCACACCTCCGGACCGGAAAACCCGTCCGCCCCGAGCAACCGCTCCACCGCGTTGCGCAGCCAGGTCCGCGAGAGGACCGGAAAGAACGGGTACATCTGGTAGCCCGCGAACAGCGCCAGGAGCAGCGCGCCCCCCGCGGGGATGGCGGCCAGCCTCGGGCGGCCCGCGGGCGCGGGGTGGTAGACGAGAGCCACGGCCATCCCCAGCGCCGCGCCCGAGGTGTCGCAGAGCACGTCGAACAGGCTGCAAACCCGGCCCGGCACGTACACCTGCAGCATTTCCATGCTGCTTGAGAGCGCCATCGCGCCCAGCAGAACCAGCAGGCCACCCATCAGGCGCGGCATCCGGCGCGGCAGGGCCCACATGGCGGCCGCCCCGAACGGCAGGTAGAGCAGCAGATTCACGGCGGCATCGCGCAGGGCATAGCCGTCCCACACGCTGGGCCAGGAAGTCAGCAAAACCAGCAGGGGATTCGCCTGCGCGCCGGCAAACTGGAACTGCCAGGGATACAGCGACCCGTAGACGATCAGCGCCACGATCAGGATGAACAGCCGGTTCATGGTGGTGGGATGGCGATACTCGATGCTAGCGCATTGCAGCCGGAGCAACTGGCCTTGAGTGACTGGACTTAAGTCACGCCGTTCCCAGGTAAGTCACTGATTCCAAAGGGACGGAGGATTTCGCGTGACTTAAGTTGAGTCATTCGGGAGGCGCTCGCGCGGCTACTCCGCCACCTCCACCGGCTCCACTCTCCGCATCAGCGCGAACCCCAGCAGCATGGCGATCGGCATCAATAGCCCGATGCCCACGAACGCCGGAGCGTAGGAGTGCGTCTTGTCCACCGTGAAACCCACCGCCCAGGTGCCGATCATCGAGCCCACCGTGGACCCCGTTCCCGCCATCCCGTACACCGACCCCACGGCGCGCGGCGGAAAGTAATCCCCCGGCAGGCTGTGCACCGAAATCGACCAGAAGATCCAGAAGAACACCGCCGCGCTCATCAGGCCGATGGTCCAGGCGAGCGAGTGCGCGAACACCGCGAAAATGCCGATGGGCGACAGCAGCGCGGACATGGCCATCAGGGTCTTGCGCGTGCGGTTCACGCTCCACCCGCGGCGCTGCAGGCGCAGCGTAATGTAGCCGCCCGCGAAGTTGGCCGTGTCCGCCGCCAGGAACGGGATCCAGGCCACCATGCCGATCCCCGCCAGGTTGAGCCCCCGCGCGCTGGCCAGGTAGGACGGGATCCAGAAAATGTAGAAGTACCACAGCGGGTCGGCCAGGAAGCGGCATGTGAACACCGCCCAGGTCTGGCGGTAGCGTATCAGCGAGCGCCACGGCAGATTGCCCGGGCCGCCGCGCGTTCGCGCGGCTTTTTCGGAGCGCGCCATTTCCGGATGCGTCCGGCGGAAGATCTGAAACGCCGCTACCCACAGGAAGCCGATCGCCCCGGTCGTCAGGAACGCCGCGCGCCATCCCCAGCGCAGGGTGACCGCTGCCACCAGCGGCGGCGCAATCATGGAGCCCACGCTCGACCCGCTGTTGCAGACGCCGATGGCCAGCGTGCGCGCCTCCTTGGGCACCCACAATGCCACCGCCTTGGCGAACCCCGGCCAGGCGCCGCCTTCGCCCACCGCCAGCAGGCCGCGGAATGCGCCCAGGCTGAGGGGCCCGCGCGCCAGCGAGGTGAGCATGCCCGCGCCGCTCCACCACGAAATCGCCAGCGTCAGCCCGCGCCCCACGCCCAACCGGTCCAGCACCCACCCGGCGAAGGCATACGACAGGGCATAGCTTGCCATGAACGCGTTGACGATGGCGGCATACTGGCTATTCGTCAGATGGAACTCGCCGCGCAGCGTGGGCGCCAGCACCGAGACCACTTGCCGGTCGATGAAGGTAGCGGTGGTCTCGCCGAACAGCAGGGCCACCAGGATGATGAGCGCGGTGCGGGTGAAGACCGGGCGGACGCTGCCATCGGCGGGAGGATTTGCAATCATCGGCGCTTTTGCCAGGATAGCGGTTTCGGGGCGCGGGCGGCGCAGTAACGCAGCCGGAGCCGCGGGCCTTAATCCCCGAAAACCCGCTCCCCATCCCACCGCACGCCCTCCGGCGGGGGTTCACCCAATCTTTTCCGCATTGTCATCGCCACGCGACCGGTTTGGGACTAAAATTAAGGAAGTTTAAGATTCAGCGAGGGTGCATGATGAGGTCTCGGGTTCTCTTCGTATCCGGGCGTCATGACGATGCCCGCCGCCTGTCGCGGATGCTGGACGCTTTGCCATTTGGGCTGGATCATGTGGAGAGCGTCGAGCGCGCGCGCGCCAAGCTTCGACAGGACGATTTCGACGTCATCCTGACCGAAGCCGCCCTACCCGATGGTTCCTGGGCAGATGTCCTCCTCCTGGCTCGCACTTGCGGCTCGAATGTGGAGGTGATCGTTACCGATCCGCACGCCGACGCCCGCTTTTGGGCGGAGGCTCTGAACCTGGGTGCGTACGACATGCTGGCGCAGCCGTTCTACGAGCCGGAGGTGCGCCGCATCCTGGCCAACGCCTGCTCGCGTTCGGCGCCGTGCGCCTGCCGCATGGCTGCCGGGTAGACGTCCCGGTTGCGCTCCGGCGCGCCAGTGGGCCGCCGCGGGATGTGCGCGGACAGTTGCTAAGATCGAGGAATCGGCGTGTGTTTCCGTTCCATCGCGAAGAGCCGGTGGGCTCTGGTCTGGCTGGCGATCCTGCTGGCCGGTTGCCGTAACGGTCCGAAACGGGCCCAGGCGCTCGGGGAAGCTTACGTGGGGCCGTCCATGGTGCAGCTCCGCAGCGACACCACCCCCACGTCGGCGCCGGTGGCGTCCGTGAAGCACGGAGACCGCGTGGAGATTCTGCAACAGAAGCGCAAGGTGGTGCTGGTGCGCACCGCGGGTGGAGCGGAGGGCTGGACGGACGAGCGCCAGTTGCTGGCGCAGTCGGACATGGAGGCGCTGAAGGACCTCTTCCAACGCGCCGCCGCCATGCCGGCGCAAGGGCAGGCGACCACCTACGCGGACCTTCGCGTGCACACCCAGCCTTCCTACCAGGCGCCCAGTTTCCTGGTTTTGAAGGCCAACGAGAAGTTCGACGTGCTGGCGCACGCCATGCTGCCGCGGACCGACGCGGCGCGCGCGCCCCTGATCGCGCCGCCGAAGAAGAGCAAGACCGACCGGAAACCGCCCCCCAAGAACTCCAAACTGCTGCCGCCTACGCCTCCGCCTCCGCCGGGGCCACCGGCCAACTGGATCGAGCTTTCCAGGTCCACGCTGCCGCCCAAGCCGGCGCCCGTTCCCGATGCGCACCCCGAAACGCCGGTCCCGACCGACCGCTGGAGCCTGATCCGCACTCCCGGCGGGGAGTCCGGCTGGGTCTACACGCGCCTGATCACCATGGCGATCCCCGACGAAGTGGCGCAGTACGCCGAAGGGCACCGCATCGTCTCCTACTTCCCGCTCGGCGACATCTACGACGGGGCCCAGAAGAAGACCACCTGGCTGTGGACCACCGCCGGAAGCGGCGCCTCACCGTACGATTTCGACAGCTTCCGGGTCTTCGTCTGGAGCCTTCGCCGCCACCGTTATGAAACCGCTCACATAGAACTGCACCTCAAAGGGTTCCTGCCGGTGCTGGTCCGTCCGGTGGAGCTTCCCAACGCCGGTAAGGGCAAGAGCGACGTTTCCAGGGCGGACTATCCGGGGTTTTCGGTCTGCATGGAATCGCCGGACGGCGAGCGGCGCCGGCGGGAGTACGCGCTCTACAACGAAAAGGTGCGCTTCACGGGAGAGCGGCCTTGCGAGCCGCCGGCCCCGCCGGTGACCGTGAAAGCCGCCGCGCCGCTGCCCGGCGCCGGCGCTCCGGCCGCCGAGCAACCCAAGGAGACCTTCCTGGAGCGGATGAAAAAGCACTGGACTTCGCTCACCAGGCACCTGTTCGGCGGTTGAGAACGGGAGGCCGGACGCGCCGTCTGTCCCCCGGTTTTCCCCCCGTCCGGGAACCTCCGCTTTTCGCGTGCTAGAACTCCACGCTGACGCCCACCGCCGGAAGGAACTTCAAAAAAGTCCCGAACCCCGCCTCGATGTACCCGTAGCTGCGGGCGTAGTCCGGGACGAATCCCCAATACTGGTAATTGGCGTGATTCGTCAGGTCCGAGACTTCCGCGTAGAGCGTGGTCTTGGAGCGCTTGCCATGGAACGCCTTGTTGACCCGCGTGTCCAGCCGGAAGTAGGCCGGCATCCGTATTTCGTTGCGCACGCTGGCGATGGGAAAGAACGTGTTCCCGAAGTTGAGCGGCGCGCCCAGGTAGCCGACAATCGGAAAACCGCTGCCATACCTGGCGTTGGCGCTCACATTGACGCTCTTCGTCACGCGGTAGCTGCCGAAAATGTTCACCGTATTGCGCTGATCGAAATCGCTCCAGAAGTGCGCGTTGGTGGTCGAGTCCACGGAGCGCGCGTAGCCCAACGCGTAGGAAATCCAGCCGCTCAGCCGGTTGGCGCTGCGCCGCTGCAGTGTGAACTCGAGACCGCGCGAGTAGCCGCGCAGCGAGTTGGCGAGGACCGGGCCGAGTTGCGGGTACAGAATCGGACCCGCCGGACCGGCCCGGCGGAATTCGCTCGCCGCGGAGTAGACGCCGTCCCGGATCCGCCGGTCGTAGGCTTCCACCCGGAACCGGATCCTCTCGCCCAGCGACTGCTCCAGAGCCAGCGAGAGATGCGTCGCGCGCTCGGGCCGCAGCGTGGGCGTGCCGAACTCGCCGAACAGATCGATCATGTCCGGGAACTGAGCGTACTGGCCGGCCGCCGCGGTCAGCCTGGTCCCGCTCAGCGGCGCGACCGACAGGCTGACCCGCGGCAGGAAGGTGTTCTCGCCGTTCTGGCTGAAATGGTCCCAGCGCCCGCCGGCCACCAGGTTCACGCGCTTGCCAAACAGCGAGATGGTGTCCTGGAGATAGGCCCCCGGCTGGGTGACGGTCCTGGAGAAAAGCGCGGTCAGTATGAGGGCGGTGGAGGGTTCCTCAGTCGAATAGTTCCACGGCTCGGCTTTCATGTAGTCGCGATCCAGCCGCCGGAAGATCGCCCCGGCCTGGAACTTGTTCCAGTCGCCGGTCTGATGGGTCAGGTCCTCGCGGAGGCCGATTTCGCCGCCGCTCGAACTCTCGATCACGTCCGCCGCGACGTCCTTGTCCCGCTCCGAATCGCTGGTGCCGTACGCCTCAGCCTGCGAAACGGTGGCCCCGTCCGACCACGTCCACCGCAGGCTGGCCAAATCGCTGCGGCTGGTGCCGTCCTTCAGCCCGTCGGTGCCGAACACGCTGCTCGCGTCCTTGGAAATCGACGTCTCGCCGTGGATGACGCTGAGCGAGATCCGGCTGCGCTCGGTGGGACTGTAGGTCAGGTTCCCGTGGGCGTCGTAGAAGCTCAGCCCCAGACCGCTGTTCCGGCCCACCAGCAGGTTGACGAAATCCTTGCGGGCCGAGACGAACCAGGTGGCCTTCTTCGACGCGCTCAGCGGCCCTTCGGCGCTGAACGAGGCCGCCACGGTGCTCACATCGGCGCGATAGGAGGTGCGATCCGCGTTGCCCTGGCGGCTCTGGACGTCCAGAATGGAGCCGGTGAAATCGCCGTACTGCGCGGGGAAGTTTCCGCTGAGCAGGGTCATCGAGTCCACGAACCCGTTGTCCAGAAGGCCGATGGAGCAACTGTTGCCGCGGTCGTCCAGGATGCCGTGGAACGGGGCGCTCATGAGGGCGCCATCCACGAACACGCCGATTTGCGCGGGAGCGGCGCCGCGGACGGCGAACTGCGCGTACCAGTCGTTGTCGGCGGCCACACCGGGCAGGTTCTGCACGGCGCGTATCGGATCGTCCAGCATCACCAACGAAAGATTCTTCAGCTCCGTGTTGGTGATGGACTGTTCCACGGGAGCCTCCGCCACGGTTGGCGCAAACGGCCCGGAAGTCACCGTAATCCGCTCGGTGTGCTTCAGCGCCTCCTGGCCGAGCAGCAGTTCCAGTTCGGGGTTGTCCCCGGCGTCCACGTGGATGCGCTGTTTCAGCAGGCCGTAATCCACGGTGCTCACGTAGAGATCGGCTTCCCCCGGCGGAACGCCCACCAGTTCGAAGCGGCCGCCGTCGCCGGTGGCCGTCTGCAGATTCCGGTCGCGGATGGAAACCAGGGCCTTCGAGATCGGCTCGCCGGTTTTGAGGTCGAGCACTCTGCCTCGCAGCGTGACGGTTGGCGCGCTGGAAGCGCCCTTGACGGGAACGCCGGCCTGTCCCGCGTGTGCCGCACCGGCAACGCACAGCAGCAGGAGCGGCAGCAGATCGGGCAGGACCGGCGGGAAGGCTTTGTTCACGGTCAACCTCGCTCTACGCATGCTACCGCGCGTCTCCGCGCCGGTGAAGGCCCTTTGTGGCTATGAGCGTGGGTTCCCGCACGCAATTCGGGAGCCGGCGCAATCCCACTGGCGATGGGTTTATAATGGCCCCGGCCGCCCACGCCGCGCGTTTCCGGACGGCCCGGAGAACCCATGCCCAGCGCCGCCATGACCAAAGACGAGATCATTCTGGCAAACCGGGAGTTTCTTTTCCCCGCCGTTTTCCACTTTTTCAGGGAGCCGCTGGTGGTGGCGCGCGCCCGGGACCAATACGTCTGGGACGCCGACGGCAACCAGTACCTGGACTTTTTCGGCGGCATCGTCACCGTGAGCGTGGGGCACTGCAATGGCCAGGTCAACGCCGAAATCCATCGCCAGATCGACACCGTGCAGCACGTCTCCACGGTGTTTCCGACCGCGCCGCAAGCGGCCCTGGCGAAGAAGATCGCATCGATCGCGCCCGGCGGCAAACTGACCAAATCGTTCTTCACCAACAGCGGCACCGAGGCCAACGAGATGGCCATTCTGACGGCCCGCTGCGCGACGGGCAGCACCGACATCGTGGCGCTGCGCCACTCCTATCACGGCCGCTCGGCCCTGGGGATGACGCTCACCGGCCAGGGAGTCTGGCGGCTGGGGCCGTCCGCCGCCGGCATCGTCCACGCCCACAACGCCTATTGCTATCGCTGCCCTTTCGGCATCGCCTACCCCGATTGCGAAGTGAAGTGCGCCCGGGATGTCGACGAACTGATCCGCACCACCACCGGCGGCCGGATCGCCGGGTTCATCGCGGAGCCCATTCAGGGCGTCGCCGGATATGTCACGCCGCCCCGCGAGTACTTCCAGATCGTGGAGAAGATCGTCCGCACCTACGGCGGTCTCTTCATCAGCGACGAAGTGCAGACCGGATGGGGCCGCACAGGCGGAAAATGGTTCGGGATCGAGCACTACGGCGTGATCCCCGACATCCTGACCGGCGCCAAAGGCCTGGGCAATGGCACGCCCATCGGCGTCACGGTCGCCCGCCCGGAAGTGGCCGATGGCGTGACCGGGCTGACGCTCTCCACCTTCGGCGGCAACCCGGTCGCCACCACCGCGGCCAAGGCGGTGATCGATTTCATCGAAGAGCAAAACCTGCTGGCCAATTGCAGCGACACCGGCGCATACCTGCGGGCCGGGCTGGAGGATCTCCAGCAGAAGCACGCCGTAGTCGGCGACGTGCGCGGCATGGGCCTGATGCAGGCCATCGAGCTGGTGGAAGACCGCCGGACCAGGACGCCCGCGCCGGCCGCCACCGCGCGGCTGATGGAGGCGGCGCGGGCCAATGGGCTGCTGATCGGCAAGGGCGGCCTGTACGGCAACGTGATCCGCATTTCGCCGCCCATGAACATCGGGCGCGGGGATGTGGACCAGTGCCTGGCCATGCTCGACAAGAGCCTGGCGGCCTGCGTGAGGAACCCATGAACACGCTGATCCGCAACGGCACTGTGGTGACCGCCAGGGAGACGGTGCAGGCCGACGTGCTGATCGAGGGCGAGCGCATTTCGCAGGTCGGGCCGGGCCTGGAGCGGGGTTTCGCCGGCCAGGCGATCGACGCCACCGGAATGTACGTGATGCCCGGCGGGATCGACGTCCACACGCACCTGGACATGCCGCTGGGGGCCATTTTTTCCGCCGACGATTTCGAAACCGGCACGCGCGCGGCCGCTTTCGGCGGCACCACCAGCATCGTGGATTTCGCCACCCAGCCGCGGGGAACGCGCATGCGCGACGCGCTGGACGCCTGGTGGAAAAAGGCCGAAGGCCGGGCCGCGATCGACTACGGTCTGCACATGATCGTCACCGATCTGGCCAATTCCGGACTCGAGGACATGGACGAGATGGTGGCCGAGGGCGTCTCCAGCTTCAAGCTGTTCATGGCCTATCCCCACACCCTGATGGCGGACGACGCCACCATATTCAGGGCGCTTTCGCGAACGGCCCAAAACGGCGCGCTGGTCTGCATGCACGCCGAAAACGGCGGCGTGATCGACGTCCTCATTGCCAAAGCCCTGGCCGAGGACCATACCGCTCCGGTGTACCACGCCCTGACGCGCCCGCCGCGCGCCGAGGCCGAGGCCGTGCACCGCGCCATCGCCCTGGCGGAGATCGCCGGCGTCCCGGTCTACATCGCGCACCTTTCCTCGGAAGACGCGCTCGAGCAGGTGCGCGAGGCGCGCGACCGCGGCGTTCCGGCGTTCGCCGAAACCTGCCCGCACTACCTGCTGCTCTCCATCGACGAACTGCGCCGGCCGGATTTCGAGGGCGCCAAGTACGTCCTCACGCCCCCGCTGCGGCCCCGCCATCACCTGCCCAAACTCTGGGACGGGCTGAAGCACGACCATCTGCAGGTGGTCTCCACCGACCACTGCCCGTTCTGCTTCGCGGACCAGAAAACCCTCGGCCGGGACGATTTCACGAAAATCCCCAACGGCGGCCCGGGCATCGAGAACCGGCTGCAGTTGATCTACCACCACGGCGTGAATTCCGGCCGCATCTCGCTCAACCGCTTCGTGGAGATCGTCTCCACCACCCCCGCGCGGATTTTCGGCATGTATCCGCGCAAGGGCGAAATCGCCGCCGGGAGCGACGCCGACCTGGTGATCTGGGACCCCAAAGCCGAGTACACCATCGGCGCACGAACGCATCACATGCGCGTGGATTACTCCATGTTCGAGGGCTTCCAGGTGCGCGGCAACGCGCGGACGGTGCTGTCGCGCGGCGAGATCGTGGTGGATGGCGGGCGCTTTTCGGGCTGGCGCGGCCGCGGCCGGTATCTGAAGCGCGCGGCCCGCGGGGGCGCGTGGCAGTAGGTGCCCCCTCGGTTGATACAATCGGGTGTGCCGCCAACCGTCCGATCGCGGGCCCTGGTTCTGTTCCTGGTGGCCGGGTTGGCGGTGCTGGCTTACGCGCCGCTCTTCACCCAGCCTTTCGTGCAGGACGACTATCCCGACATCGAGATGGCGCGCGTGTTTGGCGCGCCCTCGGGGATGGGCGCCATGCTCTCGAACCCCGTCTTCCGTTATCGCGCGACGTGGTGGGTCATGGCCTACTGGACCGACCGGCTCCTGGGCTTCTCGCCGGTAGCGGCGTACTCCGTGGCCATCGCGCTGCACATTCTTTGCGCGTGGCTGGTCTACGCTCTGGGCGCGTGGCGCGCCATCGGGTGGCGCGTGTCGGCGGCCGCGGCGGCCTTCTTCGCGGTGTATGAAGGGCATCAGGAAGCGGTGATGTGGTACAACTCCGCCCACGAGGAACTGCTGTTCCTGTTCGGGGTGGCGGGCTTTCTGGCCTGGGTGAAATTCCTGGATGGGGGCTCGTGGCGCTGGTACGCCGCGTCGCTGGCGGCTTTCCCGCTGGCGCTTCTGAGCAAGGAAACCGCCGTGGTGTTCGCGCTGCTGCTGCTGGTTCCGATGGCGCCCGCGGGCCGGCGGCGCTTCGGTTTGTGGCTGCCGTTTGCGCTGATGGCGGCGGCCGAAGTGGGGCTGCTGCTGGGGGCGCGCGCCTACTCGTTCCGGTTCCGCGATGGCAGCTTTTCGCCGCACGCCCCGTTCTGGATTACGTGGCCCGAGAGCTATCTGAGGCTGTTGTGGGTATGGGGCCTGGCGGCGCTGGCGGCATTGCTCGGGCTGCGCGCGGTGGCGTACCGCCGCGCGGCGCTGACGGCCGCGGTGTGGATCGGCCTGGCGCTGGCGCCTTACAGTTTCATTACATACATGCACCGGCTCCCCAGCCGCCACACCTACCTGGCCAGCGCCGGCCTCGCGCTGCTGGTGGGCGCGGGTTTCGCGGCGCTGCGCGACCGGGTGGGCCTGCGCTGGGCGCTGGCGGCGGCGGCGCTCGCAATCGGCCTGAACGTGGGCATTCTGTGGACCAAGAAGCGCCAGCAGTTCCTGGAGCGCGCCGCGCCCACCGAGCAACTGATCGCGCTGGCGCGCAAGGTGAACGGGCCGATTTACGTACGCTGCTTTCCGGATCCCGGGATGATCGCCGATTCGGCCGTCCGCATGCGCGCTCCCGCCGCCACGCTGATCTGGGACCCGGCGCGGGCGGCCGAGGCCAAAGCCGAGTTCTGCTACGTGCGAAGGTGATGGGAGGGCAGGGATGCCCGGACGGGGCGGTCGGCTTCAGTATTCGGTCTTGTCGGTCTTGCCGGTCCATTCCTCGAAGGGGAGGGTGGCCGCCTCGTCCACGACGCGGAGCATGGGGATGTCGCGTTCATAGGGGGCGATCAGAATCTGCCGGTAAATGAAGGAATCGTCGAAGCCCGCCTCGGCGGCGTCGGCTTGGGTGGCGGCGAAGTAAACGCGCGCCGGCCGGGCCCAGTAGATCGCTCCCAGGCACATGGGACAGGGTTCGCAGGAACAGTAGATGTCGCAGCCCGCCAGTTGGAAATCGCCCAGTACGCGGCAGGCTTCGCGGATGGCCACCACTTCGGCGTGCGCGGTGGGATCGTTCTCGCGGGTCACCTGGTTGACGCCGGAGGCCACGAAGGCGCCGTTCTTGACCACCAGCGCGGCGAAGGGACCGCCGCCGCGGCGGATGTTCTCCACCGCCAGTTCGATGGCCTGTTTCAGGAAAGCCGGATTCATGGCTGCGGACACCACCAGCCTACACCATCGCGGGCAGCCGCGTGGGTTCCTAAGGCTCGATCAAACCCGCGCGGATGGCGCAGCGCACCATGCTGGCGGTCTCGTGGACTCCCAGTTTTTCGAGAACGCGGCTGCGGTGGGAATCGGCGGTCTTGTAGCTGATTCCCAGGCTGGTGGCGGCCTGCTTGGTGGATTTGCCTTCGGCGATCAGCACCAGCACCTGGCGTTCCCGTTCGGTCAGGGCCAGCACCATGCGGACGCTCTCCTCGTCGGGCGTGAAGAAGCCGCGCTTGCGGTCGGTCACGTCGATGGCGGAAGCCATCAGACCGGCGAACTCGCCGCTGTCGTTGTGGCGCGGAACGCCGGCCACCTCCACCCAGACGTACTCGCCGCCGGCCTTCTGGAGGCGATACTGCATGCGGAAGGGCTGGCGGGCGGTAAAGGATTTCAAATATGATTCCAGGCAGAGGTCGCGGTCGTCGGGATGCAGCCCCTCGGTCCAGCCGTTGCCCAGTTCCTCTTCGAGCGTGCGGCCGCGGAATTCCAGCCAGGCGCGGTTGAAGAACGTGCACAGGGCCGTGGTATCGGACATCCAGATCATCATTGGGGCGGCGTCGGCGAGCGAACGGAAGCGCTCCTCGCTCGAGCGCTGTTGTTGCCGGTACCGTTCCAGATCCGCTTCCAGTTCCGCCATGCGGGAACGCAACCGCATGACGTCGTCAATCGTGGGCCCCGGGGCCAATTCAAAACCTGCCATGTACTTACGATAATAAAACGAATGGTACTAAGGGTAAAGTACCAAATTAGGTGATATTTCGGCTTGACAGGATGGCGAATTCAGGGTAAGCGCTTACCCCGCCAGGGGATTGGCGGAACTTTTGCCGCCTGTGGGAGAATTAGAATCAGGAAGCCGATGAACAGTACGCCGCCGGAAACGGACGATGCTTTGTTCGTGCGCTCGCGCGGCGGCGAGGAAGCGGCGTTCGTGGCGTTGTACCGCCGGCGGCAAGGCGCCATTTACCGGTTCGTCCTGCACATGAGCCGGTCGGCGGCGGTGGCCGAGGACGTTACCCAGGAAGTCTTTCTGGCCCTTCTGCGGGAGGGTTGCGGCTACGATCCGGATCGCGGAACGCTCTCCGGGTATCTCTTCGGGATTGCCCGTAAGTTGTTGTTACGGCAGATGGAACGGGGCCGGGTGGACGTCCCGCTGGAAACCGAAACCGAGGACGCCGCGATCCCCGAGCTGGCGGTTGCGGAGAACGCCCTGGAAGACCTCACGCGGCGGGAAGGGATCGAGGCGTTGCGGCGCGCCATCGGGACCTTGCCACGCCGCTACCGGGAAGTGGTGGTGCTTTGCGACCTGGAGGAAGTGGATTATGCGGACGCCGCGCAGGTGCTCGGCTGTCCGATTGGGACGGTACGTTCCCGGCTGCACCGCGCGCGCGCATTGCTGCTGGACAAACTGAACCACGAACGCCGTCCGGGACCGTCGGTTAGCGGGTTGAATCCGATAAGGTGTTTGACATGAATTGCCAGGAGTTTCGGAAGAGTATTGCGGAGGCGGGCGAGAACGCGGATGTGCTGGCGCACTCGGGGGAGTGCGCGGCATGCGCCGCGGTGCTCGCCGCCCACGGCAGGCTGCAGGCGGGACTGCGGACGCTGGCGGCGGAATTGCACCACACGGAGGCGCCGGGGCGCGTCGAGTCGGGGCTGGTGGCGGCATTTCGCAGCCAGCACCGGCGGGTGCGCCGGGCAGAGGAGCGGCAGTGGTGGATTCCGGCGCTCTCGTGGGCCGCGGCGGCGGGCCTGGTGATGGCGGCGGCGCTGTTCCTGCTGCGTCCCCATCAGCCGCAGCCGGCGCATCGCGGCGCTCCCGATATGGTGGAGTTGGCGAATGCGGCGGATGCGCCCGACGCGTATGCGGGCGAGACGGACGACGGTTTCATCGCGCTGCCCAATGCGCGCGGGCTGGACCCCGCCGAAGAGGTCAACGTAGTCCGCGTGGAGGTGCCCCGGAGCGCCATGCTGGAAGTGGGGTTGGCGGTCAGCGCGGATCGCGTTTCGGAGCTGGTGGAGGCGGATGTAATGCTCGGCCCGGACGGTTTGGCGCGCGCCATTCGTTTCGTGGACGAGCCGTCGATGTGAGGAACTGGCGATGCCGATTGGAAAGAACGCGGCTGGTTTTCCGGCGGCCGCTATGCTGCTGCTGGCGGCGGGCCTGGGGGCGCAGAATCCATCCCCGGACCGGGCCGGCGGCGCCCGTTTCCTGGGAGCCCAGGCGGGAGCGCCGGGGCGCGTGGTCCGGAACGCACCCTACTCGGCGGACGTGGTTACGGAGATCACCCAAACCCTGATGGATGGCAACCACATTCACCAGGTGAGCGGGTCGCGGGTGTACCGCGACGGCGAAGGGCGCACGCGCACCGAACAGTCTTTAAGCGGGCTGAGCGCCATCGCGCCCAACAGCAACTTGCCGAAGGTCATTTTCCTGCAGGATCCGGTGGCAGGGACGAGCTACGCCCTCGACGCCACGCGCAAGACCGCGACCCGGTCGGCATGGCCACGGACGGGGCGCGGGCCGGCCGCCAAATCGATGGCCGCCGCCGGCGCGGGCTGGACGGATTCCCATTCCGGCGTTCAGGGCGTCAAGAAGGAATCCCTGGGGCGGCAGACAATGGAAGGCGTACAGGCGGACGGCGCCCGCACCACCACCGTGATACCGGCCGGCCAGATGGGCAACGAGCAGCCCATCGTAATCGTCACCGAGCGCTGGTACTCACCGGATCTGCAAGTCTACCTGCTGACCCGCCACACCGATCCGCGGGCCGGCGAAACCGTCACCCGCCTGACCAATCTCACGCGCGGCGAACCGGCCCACTCGCTGTTCGAGGTGCCGGCCGATTTCAAGGTGATCGAGGAGAACTGGTCCAGCCGGACGGCGCCGCAGGCGAAGTAAGCCGCCCGGGCCGCAGCCCGGCAGATGGCGTATCATCGGGAGATGCAGTCCAACTCAATGCCGCGGGTTCTTCTGGCGGCCGTCGCGGCGGTGTTGCTGTGGTCCGCGATCGGATGCCACGACGTCTTCACCTGGTTTCTGGAAGTGGTTCCGGTGCTCATCGGGATCCCGTGGCTGATCTGGCTGTATCCGCGCTTCCGCTTCACCAACCTGGTGTACGCCCTGATTGCAGTGCACGCCGTCATCCTGATGATCGGCGGCCACTACACCTATTCGCTGATGCCGGTTTTCCAGTGGATCAAGGATTGGCTGCACCTGGACCGCAACTACTACGACCGGCTGGGCCACTTCGCGCAGGGTTTCGTGCCGGCGTTTATCGCCCGCGAAGTGCTGCTCCGCGCCACCCCGCTGCGTCGCGGCAAAATGCTGGCGTACCTGGTCTTCAGTTGCTGCATGGCCATTAGCGCCATGTACGAGCTGTTCGAGTTCGCCGTCGCGCGGGCCACCGGCGCGAGCGCGGACGCGTTTCTGGGAACGCAGGGCGACGTATGGGATACGCAGTGGGATATGACGTGGTGCCTGATCGGATCGACCTGCATGCTCCTGTTTTTCACGGGAATTCACGACCGCGCGCTGGCCCGGCTGAACCCGCGCGCGGCTCCGGCGGCGTGAGCTTACACTGGAGTTTATGACGCCTGGAGTGTGGGGCAGGATGGCATCCTGCGGCCGAGTGGTACTCGGCCTCTTGCGAACGTCTGCCAATGCCGCCCAGGTGGGCTGCGCCCCGGGGGGCAACATGGCCGCCAGCGGATGGAGTGGGGTTCCCGAAGCTACCGGGCGAGCTTCGCTCGCCGGGCCGGTTGACAACCGGCCGCCGGTTGACAACCTGCCCCACAAAGACCGCCGCGCGATTCTGCGCGCCTCCATCTTCCTCGCCTTGCCGCTCTGGCTGGCCGCGCAGAGCGGCCCGGCGCCAACCGGGTGCGACAACTCGCCCACCTACTCGCCCTGCGACCTGGTCTTCGAGCTCAGCGACCGGGCCGCGGCCGCCCACCCCAATCCCTATGCCACGGTGGAATTGCGCGCCGAGTTCCGTTCGCCGCGCCAGCGCACCTATGCCATCCCCGGATTCTGGGACGGCGCGCGGCGCATGGTGCTGCGTTTCGCTCCCACCGAAGCGGGCGAATGGGAATACCACATCGCCAGCAATCTCCCCGAACTCGACGCCTTCGTGGGCACGTTCACGGCCGTCGCCACGGATTCTCCCGGCTTCGTGAAGAAGGCCAATGTACACCATTGGTCCTACACCGAGCGGCAGATGCCGCACCTCTGGATGGCCGCCACCGAACCGCGGTTCGCCTTCCTGGACGACGACGCCTTCCGCGCCGTGGCCGACGCCCGCGCGCGGCAGAAGTTCACCCACTTTCGCGGCCTGGTGATGGGGCTGGGCCTGGATGCCGCCTTCACCGCGCCCGACGCCCCGCGCCTGGACCACTTTCAGCGGCTCGACCAGCGCGTGCGCTACCTGAACGAACGGCACATGGTGGCCGATTTGGTGCTGGCCGGCGGACCCGGATATCTGTACCGGGTGCTGCCCTCGCCCGAGGACCGGCGGCGCTTCGTCCGCTACGTGGTGGCGCGCTACACCGCCATGAACGTCACCTGGCAGGGCGTGGACCGGTTCGAGGAGTACGCCGGCGCGCGGGCCTTGCTCGAGGAAATCGGCGCCGCCCTGAAGGAGATGGACGGCTACCAGCATCCCCGCTCCACCGGCGCGGCCATCACCAGCGCGCCGCTGCTCGACGACGGCTGGATGGACTTCGCCTCCTACGGGCCGGCCGAGGACGCCGTTCCCGCCATTGAGCACCAGCTTTACGGCGTCCCCGGCGTGAGCGTGGAGTGCGCCCGGGAAGACAGCGGCGCGGGCAAGACGCGGCCGGACGACGTGGACTCCGCCGGGTTCCGGCGCCGCCTGTGGAACTCGACCATGGACGGCCTGTCGCCATCCTACGCCAACACCGGCTCGGGCGCGGATTCCCTCAATGCGCCCGGGGCCAGGGCCATGACCGTCTGGTACGACGTAATGGCCACCACGCGCCACTGGGAACTGGAGCCCTACTTCGACGTGGACGGCGGCAGGGCGCTGGCGCTGGAGGGCGTCGAGTACCTGGTCTACATCGAGAAGCCCGGCCCGGTGGAGATGGACGTGCAAAAGCACTCCTACGAGGTGGTCTGGACCGACCCCGCCGACGGCGCCACCGTCCGCCGGAAGTACAGCGGCGAGCACTTCACCAGCGAACCGCCCGACAAAATCCACGACTGGGTGCTCCACCTGTTGCGCGAGGGGACCATGGCCGGCATGGCGCGGTCCTACAAATTCGAATCGCAGGACATCGTGCTGCAGGAAGTGGAGAGCAGCCCCGAGAAGGTGGTCTTCGAATTGGATCAGCCCCAGGGCACGCTGGCGGTGTCCAAGCCGGCGCCTTACGCGGCCAAGCTGAAGAAGGCCACGCGCGGTACCCGCAGCGTGATGTGGTTGTGGACCGGCGAAGTGTTCGCGGATCGCCAGGGTTACCGCGTCCTGGGGGCCAGCCAGCAGGGCGAAATGCAGATCCCGCCGTCGCTCGCCAATCAGTACCCCGCCACCATGCTGCTGCGGGTTTACGCCATGAACGCCTTGGGCAAGGTGTACCTGGTGAGCAAAGGATTCGATCTCACCCAGTGAGCCATCTGATTCTGGCAATCGACACCACGCACGAAGCGGGCAGCCTGGCGCTGGCCAGCGCCGGGGAGACGGCGCTGGAAATGGAAACCATCGACGAGGAGGTGCTACGCGCGCCTGGAGGATTCGCCCACGTGCTCTATGGGCACATCGCCGGGATGCTGCGGCGCAACCGGCTGGATCTGGCGGCGGTGGATTGCTTTGCGGCGGCTTCCGGGCCGGGTTCGTTCACCGGCGTTCGCGTGGGGCTGGCGTGTGTGAAGGGGTTGGCCGAGGCCCTCGGCAAGCCGGCGGCGGGGGTATCCAACCTGCGCGCCATGGCGGCCTTCGGCGCTGCCCGGCTGCGCGCCGCCGTGCTGGACGCGCGCCGCGGCGAGGTGTACGGCGCGGTGTACAACGCGGCGGGCGAGACCGTGGCGCGGGAAATGGTGGCGCCGCTGCCCGCCTGGCTGGAGAGCCTGCCCGACGGCGAAATCGAGTTCGTGACGGGCGGCGGTCTGCGGCCGTTCCAGCCGCAACTGGCCGGCACGCGCTTTGCCGAAGCCCGCGTGACGGCGGCCCCGGAAGCGCTGGCCGCGGCCATCGCGCGCCTTGCGTGGCAAGCCCTGCTCGCGGGAGAAGCCGGCGACCCCGCCGCGCTCGACGCCAATTACGTGCGCCGCTCCGACGCCGAGCTGTTCTGGAAAGACACGATCTAGGAGGCCGGGCAGCTTACGGCGTGGCGACCTTGATCACCATCATGGCGATTTCCTTGCCGGGGGCGACCTTGATCTGGTGCGGCGTTCCGGCCGGAATGGTGACGATGTCGCCGGGGCCGAGCGTCTTTTCCACGCCGCCCTCGACGGCTTTGCCGCCGAATTCGCCGGGACGGTTTTCCTTCATGTCGGGGATGGCGCCTCCCACGACGAGCGTGGCTTCGCCGCTCTGAATCACGAACACGTCGGTCCACTTCTTGTGAATCTCGGCGCCGCCCGAAACGCGCCGCAGGTTGACGGTAAAGGAATAGGTCTCCGCTTTACCGTAGGATTCGCCGGTGTATTGCGAGGCCCCCAGTTTGGGAGCCAGGGTGGTGGCTATGGCTTTCAGGTCCGCCCCTTTCCACTGGTAGAAGCCCGGGGGATCTCCGGCCGGCAAGGCGAATCCGGCGGCAAGCAGGAAGGTTACGAGAAGTTTCATGGGAACAAGGTAGCACAGCGCCGGAGCGGTTGCGGCGTGGTTGCGCAACCGTGAAGACCGCGCGAGGAAGGCGGGCGGGATGGCAAGCCGCGCGGCCGTGCGCACCCCCGCAGGTGGGGGGACTTGACAAGCGCTGGCGCATGGATAGAATAAATCTCATCTAAGCGTTGCATTATGCAGACCGCGTGTGAGCATACCCGCACCCAGATGATCGCCCGAAGAGACGGCGTGGACTACGTGGAGTGTCTCGATTGCCGTCAGATCTTCGAGGCAGAAGATCTTGAGCCCGTGAAAGTCGAGGAAGAAGAAGAATAGGGAATCCTCCCCATCGCTGACCACTGACGGCGGGAATCTGCAAATGCAGGCCAGGGGCTGCTAGCATGAAGGGACATGCACGACCTGTCCTACTTCCGGGCGAACTTCGACCGCATCGCCGGGCGTCTGGCTACCCGCTCCAACCCTCCGGATCTGGACCAGTTTCGCGAGCTTGACCAGCGGCGGCGCGCGGCCATCTCGGAAGCCGAACAGCTTCAGGCGCGGGTGAACGCCCGCAGCGCGCAGATCGGCGCGCTGCGCCAGGCGGGCGGCGATGCCACGTCCATGCAGGACGAGGTGCGCGCCCTGAAGACCGAAATCGCCGGGCTGGGCGAACAGAGGAAGGCCGCCGACGAGAAGCTGCAGAGTCTCCTGGCCGGCATTCCCAACGTGCCTCACGAATCCGTGCCGGTGGGCCGGTCGGAAGCCGACAACGTCGAGGTGCGCCGCTGGGGCACGCCCCGGGCCTTCGATTTCGCGCCCAAAGCCCACTGGGACCTGGGCAAAGACCTGGGCATCCTCGACCTGGAGCGCGCCGCCAAAATCACCGGCGCCCGCTTTGCGCTGTACTGGGACCTGGGCGCCAGGCTGGAGCGCGCTCTCATCAATTTCATGCTCGACGTGCACACCCGCGAGCACGGCTACACCGAAGTGCTCCCGCCCTTCATGGTGAATTCGAAGAGCCTTTTCGGCACCGGCCAGTTGCCCAAATTCCAGGAAGACCTGTTCAAGTGCGAGGGGCTGGACTTCTGGCTGATTCCCACGGCCGAGGTCCCCGTAACCAACATTTACCGCGACGAAACGCTGGAGGCCGCGGCGCTGCCCATCGGCCTGTGCGCCTACACGCCGTGCTTCCGCAGCGAGGCCGGAAGCTACGGCCGCGACGTGCGCGGCATCATCCGCGTCCACCAGTTTCAGAAGGTGGAGCTGGTGAAGTTTACCAGCCCCGAAACCAGCTACGACGAACTGGAGAAGCTGACCGCCGACGCCGAGCGGATTTTGCAGCGGCTGGGATTGCCCTACCGCACGGTGGCGCTGTGTACCAGCGACCTGGGCTTTTCCGCGGCCAAGACGTACGACATCGAAGTCTGGCTGCCGGGGCTGAACGGGTACAAGGAGATTTCGTCCTGCTCCAATTTCGAGTCGTTCCAGGCCCGCCGCGCCGGCATTCGCTACCGCAGCGGGAAGAAGAGCGAATTCGTGCACACCCTGAACGGCAGCGGCCTGGCGGTGGGACGCACCTGGGTGGCCATTGTCGAGAACTACCAGCAGCAGGACGGCAGCGTGGTGGTTCCCGAGGCGCTGCGCCCGTACCTGAACGCCGAGGTGATCCGCCCGCGGTAGGCGCGGCCAGGGTCCTCAGAACAGGAACGGGACGAATCGCCGCGTGCGCTTCATGTAGGCCGCGTAGGGAGCGCCGAAGCTCTCCAGGTTTTCCCTTTCCTCGGCTATCGCGGTGGCGATGAGGAAGCCGCTCGCCCCGCTCGCCAGCGCGAGGCTACCGGCCGCCAGCGGGTTCTTGAGATACGCGCACCAGGCCAGCGCCACGAGCGACGCGTACAGAGGGTGCCGGATGAAGCGGTACGCGCCCACCGTCACCAGCGTGGTGGTGTTCTCGAAAGCGAGATTGGCCGGGCGTGCGGCGGCGGGCGCGGGCCGGCCGACCAGGCGAAGCAGGCGGAATCCTTCAATCGCCAGTGCTATCGAGACGGCCCCCAGAACGTATGACGCCAGTTGGCGGAGCGAGAGCGGGTCGGGAAACCACATGGGGGCGTTGAGCAGGATCAGGGCCGCCAGGAGTTCAAACGCGAAGAAGCGATAGAAGCCGTGCGAACGCAGGTCCCTCAGCGGCCGCCATGACACCCGGACGATACCCGCCGATGCCAGCAGAAAGAGAACCACCCGTGCCAATCGGAACCTCCTTCGCCGCGGCGATCCCGAACCGGGCGCTGGCAGCGGGCGCTATAACCGCCCGCCTCCCATGAACCACCCCGGCCAGAACAGCGCCACCGCCAGCCCCGCCAGCCCCAGGAACGTTCCGAACGGCAGCTCATACTCCGACAGCTTTTGCCCGGTTGCCTTGATATAGACGATTCCCAGCCCCAACCCGGCGATCGACCCGACCCACATCGTGAGCATCGCCGCCGTCAGCCCCACAAAGGCGCCCACCATGGCTATCAGCTTCACGTCGCCGAACCCCAGCATCTCCCTGCCGCGCAGTTTGCTCCACGCCGCCGCCGCGCCCCACAACAGCAGCGCCGGCACCGCCGCTCCGAAGACCGATTCCGCCACCCAATCCAACCGGCCGCTCAACATGAAATGCTGGTTGAAGGGTACGCGCAGCAGCGCCTGCAAGCCCCACACCACGGCATTCACGGTCACGTCCGGCATTTTGACAAACGGCGCGAAGGCAAAGCCCAGCCACATTCCGCCCTTGGTCAGCTCGTCCGGCAGCAGCCGCTTCTCCAGGTCGCAGAACGTCAGCGCCACCAGGATCGAGCTGAACACGCACATCTTGGCCGCTTCGAGCGTGGCCCCGTACTGGTGCACAAACCAGAACCACAGTAGCCCGGTGATGAGTTCCACCAGCGGGTAGCGCGGCGAGATGCGCCGGTGGCAATACCGGCAGCGCCCGCCCAGGAGGATGTAGCTCAGGAGCGGAATGTTGTCGTACCACGCGATCCGCTTGCGGCAGCGCACGCAATGCGACCGCGGCTTCACCACCGACCGGTTGCGCGGCCAGCGGTGAATGCACACGTTCAGGAAACTGCCGACCAGCAGTCCCAGCACCAGGGCAAAAACACGGGCAATTATTTTTTCCGTCACGAGAGCACCTGCCGGTAAACTTTCATAGTCTCCAGGACCATGCGGTCCACGGTGAATCGCTCGCTCACCCTCCGCCGGGCCACCAGGCCGAGGCTGCGCGCGAACTCCGGATTCTCATGCAGCTCGCGGATCGCCGCCGCGATGGCATCCGGCGCGTTCTCCACCAGCATGCCGCTGACTCGATGTTCGATGGCTTCCCTGAGTCCCCCCACGGCGCTGGCCACCACCGCGACCCCCGCCGACATGGCCAGCAGCGCGCCCGAGCCCAGGCCCTCGCTGCGCGTGAGGTACACGAACACCCCGGCGGTGCGCAGATCCCGTTCCAGGTCCGAGGAAACCTCGATCCCGACGCCCGCCCGCCGCGCCGCCTCGAGCGCCAGCGCGGTGGCTTTCAGCGCGTCGCCGCCGCTCGCCAGCGTCAACACCCGCGCTCCCTCCGATGGCGGGAGCAGCGGCACGCCGTCGTAGACCACGGCCACCTTGCCGGCCTCCACGCCGCCTTCCACGAGCATCCGCTTGACGTATTCGCTCACGGCTACATAGTGTCCGGCCCGCCGGTACTTCCAGCGCGAGAACAGCCAGGGGCCGATCGGGAACGCCACCCGCCGCGCCACCACCAGCGGGGTGCGGCCCGCCACGGCGGCCGCCATGGTGTGCGCCCGCGCGTCGTGCGCGTGCACCAGGTCGTGCCGCCGCGCCTCGACCAGCAGTTTCGCCAGGCTCAGCGGCTCCACGCGCCAGCCCAGCCCGCGCGCGGCCTCGAACAGGGGCCCTCCCTGGTGCGCCAGCAGCGTGGATTCGATGGCCGACGCGGCCAATCCTTCCACCAGCCGCAGCGCCTGCCACTGGCCCCCGCGCATCGCCTTGCCCGTATCCAGGTGAAGAACCCGCATCAGCTCATGTTTCTCGTTTTCGAGTACTTCAGAAAAGTATAGAACGCGGCCATGTAGGCGATGATCAGCCCTTCCAGTCCGTCCTGAAATCCCCGTTGAATGAAATAGCTCTTCACGAACGTCCCCAGCGGGTGGAAGAGCAGCCGCCCCAGCGGAACCGTTTCCTTGCGAGCCACCAGTTCCTGCGCCGCGAGCGTGGTGTAGCGGTCCATGGTCTTCACGTGCTCCGACAGCGATTCGCAGGTGAAATGCAGGATGTTGCTCTCCAGGTGTCCCACCTTGCCGTCCACGTGCACGCTTTCATGGACGTAATCGCCCACCCACTTGGCCTTGGAGCGCAGGTACAGCCGCACCTTGCGGTCGGGATACCAGCCGGAGTGCAGAATCCAGCGGCCCAGGTAGTTGGCCATGCGCGGCATGGTGTATCCGTCGAAGCGCGGGCCGGCCTTTTTCAGCGCCAGGATCTCGGCCTCCAGCGATTCGCTCAAGGCCTCGTCGGCGTCGAGCGAGAGGATCCAGTCGTTCGCCGCCTGCTCCGCCGCCCAGTTCTTCTGGCCGGCGAAACCGCGCCAGCCGGCTTCGATCACGCGCGCTCCCAGTTTGCCGGCCAGTTCCACGGTGCGGTCCGTCGAGCCGCTGTCCAGGATCAGGATCTCGTCGCAGCACCGCAGGCTTTCCACCGCCCGCGCGATGTTGCGCTCCTCGTTGACGGTGATGATGGTGGCAGTGATCTTCATGGCGGCTCAGAGACCGCCGGCGAATGTCGGCGAGTAGATGAAGCACAGAAGAAACATCGCCACCGCGACCCAGCCCAGCTTCCGCCGACCGGGAGTCAACACGGCGCTATCGTAGACCGCGGGATGGCGCCGGCCCAGCCACCACAACACCGCGGCCCACAGCACCCATCCCCACCATCTCGTCAGTAAGGCCAGGGCCACGAGCAGCGCGCAGACCACCCGGGAAATGGCGCGGTGGCGGTGGGGGAAGAACGCATACAGAATGTGGCCGCCATCCAGTTGTCCGGCGGGCAGCAGGTTCATGGCGGTAGCGAACATCCCCACCCACGCCGCGCGCGCCACCGGGTGCAGGCAGATGTCGGCCGAGTGCGTTCCCGGGAAGATGGCCCGTTCGAGCAGCCATTGCAAAGCCGGCACGCCGAACTGCAGTGGCCCCTGGTGCCCGATGCCCGGAATCACCTTGGAGAAAGCCAGCCCGATGGCCAGCGCCGGCGCCAGCACGATGAACCCCGCCAGCGGGCCTGAAACCCCGATATCGAAAAGCACCAGCTTGGAATAAATCGGCGAGCGCACCCGGATGAACGCCCCGAACGTCCCCAACCCCGGTGACGGCATGAAATACGGCGGGCTGGCGTTCACCCCGTGGAACAGCGCCGTCAGGTAGTGACCCATTTCGTGCGTCAGCAGAATCCCCATCAGCGTCAAGGAGAACGGCAGCCCCAGCCACAGCAGCCGCGGATTCCCCCACGCCCAGGCGTACATGTCGAGGCTGTGCTCCAGGTCGAACGCCTGGTTGCGGTCGAAATCCAACTGCATGGCCGCGCCCACGATGGTGGTGGTGAAGAGGGTTAAGGCGAACAGCAGGATGTGCAGCCAGTACCGCTCCCGCGGACGCGCCGCCGGCAAGGGGCGGACATCCAGGCCGCCGCTCACAGCGTAAGACGGGTAGGGCGCGGGCGAAAAATCCGGGGAAGACACAATGGATCGCTGCAAGCGGCGCTATTGCAGCGTTTGCAGCTCCTTACCGGGTTTGAAACGCACCGCTTTTCCAGGTGGAATGGACACCTCCGCCCCGGTGCGCGGATTCCGCCCGATCCCGGTCTTCCGCGGTTTCACGTTGAAAACGCCAAAGCCGCGCAACTCGATGCGGTCGCCCAGCTCCAGCGCCTTCTTCATCGATTCAAACACGGTCTCGACCGCCATCTCGGCCTTGGTCTTGGTGATACCGGTGCGGTTGACGACCTCGTTAATGATATCGAGCTTAATCAAAACTGCCTCCTTAGAACTGCCGGGGACCGGGCTATCCACTTCCCGCATCAGTCAACCTTATGATAGGATTGAATTTAAACCCATGTCAAGCGACGCGTCGCGGGCGCGCGTGGCGCCCATCGCCAGCGAGGAATTCCGCCAGGCCTGCGGGCGCTTCGCTACCGGCGTCACCGTGGCCACCGTGCTGGATGCGCGCGGCCGGCCGCATGGCATGACTCTCAACTCCTTTACCTCCGTATCGTTGGCGCCCCCGCTGGTGCTCGTCACGCTGGGCCGGAACGTTTCCGTCATGGATGTGTTCCGCTCCGCCGAATTCTTCGGAATCAATATGTTAGCCTCCGGCCAGCGGGATCTCGCGGAGCGCTTCGCCCGCAAGGGCCTGGACCGCTTCGCGAGCGTTCCCTGGCATCGCGGGAAAACCGGAGCACCCCTGCTGGCGGGCGTGCTGGCGACCCTGGAATGCGCCGTCCGGCAGCGCATCCCCGGCGGCGATCACGAAATCCTGCTGGGCGAAGTGCTCCACACCCATATCGCCGATGGCGCCCCGCTGGTCTTCTACGCCAGCGCCTACCGCAAGCTGGAATGAGGTGTCCATGACCGATCCTCTGGGCTTCCTTCACGGCCAGGTCGAACAATGGAAACAGGAGGGTTTGTGGCAGCCGTTGCGGGTACTCGAATCCGCCTGCGCCGCCCAATCCCAGTTCGACGGCCAACCGGTGATCAACCTGGCTTCCAACAACTACCTGGGCCTCACCACCCACCCCCGGCTGCGCGAAGCCGCCATCGACGCCGTCCGCCGCTTAGGCGCGGGCTCCGGCGCGGTGCGCACCATCTCCGGCACCATGAGCCTCCACCTGGAACTCGAGCAGCGCATCGCCCGCTTCAAGAACGTGGAGGCCTCGGTGGTTTTCCAATCCGGATTCGCCGCCAATGCCGGCACGGTCTCCGCCATCCTCGCTCCCGGCGACCACATCGTCTCGGACGAGCTCAATCACGCCAGCATCATCGACGGCTGCCGCCTCTCCAAAGCCGCCATCCACGTTTTCCCCCACAAGGACGTGGCCGCCGCCGGGCGGATCCTGGCCTCGCTCGACGCCGATCCCGGCCGCAAGCTGCTCATCACCGATGGGGTTTTCTCCATGGATGGCGACATTGCCCCGCTTCCGGGCTTAGTCGAGGTTGCCGAAACCTACGGCGCCATCATGATGGTGGACGACGCCCACGCTTCGGGCGTGCTGGGCCGCGACGGCCGCGGCACGGTGGATCATTTCGGCCTGCACGGGCGCGTCGACATCCAGGTGGGCACGCTTTCGAAAGCTATCGGCGTTCTGGGCGGATACGTGTGCGGCAGCCGCAGCCTGATTGAGTTTCTGTACCATCGCGCCCGCCCTTTCCTGTTCTCCACCTCGCACCCGCCCGCCGTGGCCGCCGCCTGCCTGGCCGCCTTCGACGTGCTGGAAGGCGAGCCCCAGCGCCTGGCGTCCCTGTGGACCAACACGCGCTACTTCCAGCAAGGCCTGGCCTCCGCCGGGTTCGACACCGGCCACACCGAGACGCCCATCACCCCCATCGTGGTGGGAGAAGCGCGGCTGGCGCACGAACTCTCGCGTGGGCTGTTCGAGGAGGGCGTGCTCGCCACCGGCATCGGCTTCCCGACCGTTGCCAAGGGCAAGGCCCGCGTCCGCGCGATCGTCACCGCCACGCACACGCGGGAGGAACTGGACCGCGCGTTGGAGGCATTCCGGAAAGTCGGTAAGCGGTTGGGGATACTGGCGGCGTAGTAGTACCGGCGGGCAAGACCTGCTGAACGCCTCCGCCCATGTGGGTTGGCGGACGCCCACCGCTGACTTTCGCCCCGGCGGCCCGATTCGCTATAGTGAAATTCCATGCTCCCGCCGGGCGGCACCAGCCAGGAATCGCGCTCTCTCTCCGACGTCCACTCCAGCGTCGGCACGTCCCAGGTCTCCTTCTGGAAGCGCATGTTCGCCTTCGCCGGCCCGGCCTACCTGGTCAGCGTGGGCTACATGGACCCCGGCAACTGGGCCACCGACCTGGAAGGCGGCGCCAGGTTCGGCTACCAGCTTCTCTGGGTGCTGGTCATGTCCAACGCCATGGCCATCCTGCTCCAGAACCTCAGCGCGCGCCTGGGCATCGTCAGCGGCCGCGACCTGGCGCAGGCCTGCCGCGAGACTTACCCGCGCTCCGTCAACCTGGCGCTGTGGGTGCTGTGCGAGATCGCCATCGCAGCCTGCGACCTGGCCGAAGTCCTGGGCACGGCCATCGGGCTTAATCTGCTCTTCCACATCCCGCTGCTCTACGGCGTGGTGCTCACCGCCGCCGACACTTTGCTGCTGCTGTGGTTCCAGAGTTTCGGCATCCGCACCATCGAGGCTTTCATCCTGGCGCTGATTACGGTGGTGGCCGGCTGCTTCTGCGTCGAGATCTTCTGGGCCAAACCGGCGGTCTCGGAAATGGTCACCGGCCTGGTTCCGCGGCTCAGCGGCAAGACGCTCTACGTGGCCATCACCATCCTCGGCGCCACGGTGATGCCGCACAACATGTACCTGCATTCGGCCCTGGTGCAGACCCGCCGCATCGGGAAGGACGAGGCCGCCAAGCGCACCGCCTGCCGCTACAACCTGATCGATTCGGTGGTGGCGCTCAACGGCGCCATGCTGGTGAACATCGCCATCCTGGTGATGGCCGCGGCGGTGTTCTTCAAGCACGCCATCGTGGTCACCGAAATCCAGCAGGCCCACGAACTGCTGGCGCCGCTGCTGGGCACCGGTCTGGCGGGCACGGTGTTCGCCGTGGCGCTGATCTGCTCCGGGCAATCCTCCACTCTCACCGGAACCCTGGCCGGCCAGGTGGTGATGGAAGGCTTCCTCAACTTCCGCATGCGCCCCTGGCTGCGCCGGCTGATCACGCGGTCGCTGGCGGTGATTCCCGCGGCCATCACCATTTACGTGGCCGGCAACCAGGCCAGCCTGGGGCTGCTGCTGCTGAGCCAGGCGATCCTCAGCATGCAGTTGCCGTTCGCCATCATCCCGCTGATCCACTTCACCAGCGACCCGGCGCGCATGGGCAAGTTCGCCAGCGCGCGCTGGGTGCGCATCCTGGCCTGGGTGACAGCCGCGGTCATCGTGGGATTGAACCTGCGCCTGGCGTACATGTCGATCGACGATTGGCTGGCTACCGCCGGCCCGTGGCGGGCCGCCATCTGGGGGGTGGGCGTGCCGCTGGCAATCCTGCTGGTGGGTCTGATGGCGTGGGTGGCGCTGGAACCGTGGATCACCCGCCGCCGCGGGCCCGCCCCCATCACGCTGCCCGAACCCGCCGCCGCGGATGCCGCCGCGGTGCCGTCCTACCGCTCCATTCTGCTGCCGCTCGACCACACCGCGCTGGATGCCCTGGCCGTGAATCACGCCGCCGCCATGGCGCGGATCTACGGCGCCAAGGTTTACCTGCTGCACGTCGAGGAGGACGCGACCAGCCAGATCTACGGCCCGCTGGCGTCCACCGCCGAAGTGGAGGCCGGTGAGGAGTACCTGGAGCGAATCGCGCAATCGCTCCGCGCTCAGGGCGTCACCGTGGAAACGCGCATCTCGCACTCGGCCTCTCCCCGCAAGGAAATCGAGCGCTACGCGCGGGACATCCATCCCGACCTGGTGATCATGGGGGCCCACGGCCACGGCGGTCTGAAAGACCTGATCTTCGGAACCACCATCAACCCCGTCCGCCATCACCTGGCCGTACCCATGTTGATTGTGAGACCGGGGAAAACCTGAGTGAGTTTGTGGCACAGTGCCTCAAAGCCGTGTCACGGGGACACGGGCAGGGCCGGTTGATTTGAATTAACTGATTTGTTATCATGCAGATCAGTTGGTCACATGCGTGCTTCTCCCAACGCCGTGAAGCGTGTCCCGCTGATTGCCGCTTGCCTGTTGCTCGGTTTGAGTCGGCTTTCCGCCGCCACTCTGGTACAGCTCTCGCTCACCGACATGATCCAGCAGAGCACGGCCATTGAGCACGCCAAGGTGGTGAGTTCGTGGGCGGCGTTCTCCGGTCCGGTCATCTACACGCACTACCGGCTTCAGGTCAGCGAGCGTTGGAAGGGTTCGGCGATCGCCGAAATCGTGGTCTTCGGCGGCGTGGCCAACGGCGTCCGGCAGGCGTACGCCGGGACGCCGCAGTTCAATCCCGGAGACGACTTCGTCTTCTTCCTCTGGACCAACAAGGCCGGAATGACCCACGTGGTGGGACTTACTCAAGGCTTGTTCGCGGTGGCCCAGGACGGCAGCGCGGACCCCGGCGTGACGCGCTCCGCCAGCCACGAGCGCATGCTCGATGGGAAGACCGGGATGCAGGTGAAGGACCAGCCGCTGGCGATGAAACTGAGCGATCTGCGGGCGCAGGTGGCGAGCGCACTCGGCGCGGCGAAGGCGGGCCGGTGATGCGAAACGCGCGGCGCATGGCGCGAGTTCTGGTTGCCGCGGCGGCCATCGCCATACTCGGCGCGCCCGCCGAAGCCTATTACCACTACGTGTTTTTCAACGGCCGCGGTGGTCCCTTCAACCCCATTTACGCCCGCTTCGATCTCACCAGGCTCACCAACAACACGGTGGTTTTCTCGGTCGACGACTCCGGTCCGGGTTCGTTCTACCCCAACGACAGCTTCCCATCGGTGCTGGCGGAGATCCAGCAGGCCGCCGCCGCATGGAACGCCATCCCCGGTTCGGCGCTGCACGTGGCGTTCGGAGGCTTGGAATACGCCGGGCAGAACGCCAACACGCCCGGCGGCGACGTGATCTTCCAGGATCTGGGGCCGGGGCTTTTCGGCCTGGGAACTCCCAACCTTCCGGCTTCTCCGCAATTCAACACCGCGGGCGGCGCGCCGTTTGTCCCGATCACCCGCTCCACCGTGATCCTGACCAACAACACCGGCGTCCAGCCGGGGCCGAGCTACCTGGAAGAGTTCTTCACCACGGCGGTGCATGAATTCGGACACGCGCTGGGCCTGCAGCATACCTGGACGGCCAGCGCCATGTCGCAGGACACCGTCCGCAACACCTCGCGGGCGCGGCCTCTGGATGCCGACGATATCGCCGGCTTTCTGGACCTTTACGGCGTGACCGGTCCCACCCCCTGGACCGCCAACTACGGCTCCATTTCGGGCACCGTGACGTTGGCCAACGGCAGCCCGGTGGCGCTGGCTTCGGTGGTGGCCATTCCCGCTACCGGCCCGGCGGTGAGCGCTCTGACCAACCCCGACGGAACTTACACCATTAAGGGTCTGCCGCCCAACAACTACCTGCTGTATGTTCACCAGCTTCCTCCGGATGCGATCGTGGCGAACGGCACGGGGCTGCTGTTGCCGGAGGATCAGTCGGGAGCGCCATTCAGCGCCAACGGTTATTTCCGCACCCAGTTCTATCCCAATACGGTCGATCCCAACCAGGCGACGCAGATGGCCATCGCGGCCGGCGCCAACATTCCCGGACAGAACTTCACGGTGCAGCCGGGCGGCGCCCCACCGGCCTACGGCTTTGTGTCATACAGCTATGTCGATACGGCTGCGCACAATTACACCTACCGGCCGCCGGCCAACCCGCCCAGGGTCTCGCCGGCATTTCTCAATACATCGCTGGGGGACGTGCTGTTCGAGACGGGGGTGCAACTTAACGCCGGGGCGACGCCGGTTCCGCAATCCATCGCCATACTGGGCGTCGGAACCGCCCAGTCCTGCGCCGTCGCCGACGTGTTTCCCTGCTTCGCGGCCTTCTTCGACAGCACCGCCAACCCCACCATGCTGGCCGCATATTTTGCTTTGTCTTCCGCCCAGGGAACCGGCCCGCGCCACCTGGTCTTCAATTACGGCAACGACCTTTACGTGATGCCGGACGGCGTGATTTTGGTCGAGCAGGGTTTCCCGTACATCAACTCCGTCACCCCCAACGGCGATGGCACGGTGACCATAGCGGGCGGCAACTTCGGCCCGGACAGCCGGGTTTTCTTCGATGGCCTCGAAGCGCCCGCGGCTCCCGGCGCGACCCAGAACTCCATCGTCGTCACGCCGCCCAACGGGGCCGGCGGCCAGGTATCCGCCATCACGGTTTTCAACAGCGACGGACAGAACTCCATGCAGGTTTACAAGGACGCGTCCGACGCGCCGACGTTCCAGTATTCCGCCGCGACAGCTCCGCAGATCGGCTCCGTCACGCCTTCGGCGCTGGCCTCGGGCAGCGCGGGCGCGCCCTACACGGCCATGGTGACCATCGCCGCCGCCAACGCCAATTTCACCAATGGCCAGGTGACGGTGGGCGGGGGATCGAGCGACGTGCTGGTTGGCGGGGTGTGGGTGCTCGACCAGAATCACCTGGAGGCGAATGTGAGCGTGGCCCCGGGCGCTGCCATCGGGCTTACCGAACTCAGCGTGATCTCGGGATTTCAGGTGATGACCGCGGGCTTCCAGACGGCTGCGTCCAATCCCGCGCTGCCGCTGATTTCGGGTGTGCTGAGCGCGGACAGCTACCTTCCCACGGTGTACCGCGGCGGCTACGGCGCCGTCTACGGAATCGACTTGCAGGCGGGCGCCACCTCCGCCACGGCGACGCTCAACGGCTCGCCGGCCGCGATCGTCTACTCCTCTCCCGGCCAGGTCAACTTCTTCGTCCCTGCCGGCACGCCTGCGGGCCCGGCGGTGCTGAATCTGTCCAACGGATCGGGCAGCGCCAGCGTGGTGGTGCCCATCGGCAATCCGCCGCCGGTGATTCAGGGGCTTTCCAACTCGCAAGGCGGCCCGGTGGATGCGACGCATCCCGCCGGCGCGGGCAACGTGCTCAGCGTTTTCGTGAGCGGCATCGACCCCAGTTCCGTGCCCGCCCTCAACCGCATCGGGGTCTCGGTTTCCGGCCTGCCCATGACCGTGCTGCAGATTCTGCCGGCTCCCGGCTCGCAATTTCAGATCCAGTTCGTTCTCACTCAATCGTTCGGCGGTTCCGAGGTTCCTGTTACGGTCTCGCTGGACGGCTCCGGCAGCAATCCCTACATAATCGCCACGCAGTAAGGCGGGCCCGGAACCGCCAGCGGAGCCGCCATCCAGCGCCGCCAGGGGAGTCCGGAACCTCGCACACTTTCGCCGGCCATGCGTCCGGGGTGAAGGGCGTCTGAATGAACGCCAGACCGCTCGAAATCCCGCCCCGTCCGGCAATCGCATCCTCCGCGCAACCGGACATTGGAATCACCCTCAGGTTCGGCTGCAATCCCCGCCAAAGGGGGGTGCGCACTCTCTCGGGCATGGCCGCCGGATGCATAGTAAAATGGACAGTCCCGCGGTGGGAAGCGCCGGGCGCCTGCCTGGACTTGCCGGGGGAAATGCGCGTCTTGAACTGCCAAGGAGGAATCGATTGAAACGAATCGCCGTGCTGACGAGCGGGGGAGACGCCCCTGGGATGAATGCCGCAATCCGTGCCGTGGTGCGGACGGGAGTGGCCAAGGGATGGGAGGTCTTCGGGGTCCAGCACGGCTATGCCGGGCTGATCGCGGGCAAGCTGACCCCCCTGGGCTCGCGCGAGGTAAGCGGCATCATCCAGCGTGGAGGCACCATGCTGGGCAGCGCCCGGTGCCCGGAGTTCAGAACCGAGGAGGGACGCCTCGAGGCGATTCGGGCGATGCACGCGGCCGGCGTCGAGGCGCTGGTGGTCATCGGCGGCAACGGCTCGCAGACGGGATCGCATTCGCTCGCCCGGATGGGCTTTCCGGTAGTCGGCGTGGCCTCCACGATCGATAACGATCTGTGCGGTTCGGAAGTCACCATCGGCGTCGACACCGCGTTGAACGTGGCCGTGGAGGCCATCGACCGGCTGAAGGTCACGGCCTCGTCGCACCAGCGCGCCATGCTGGTGGAGGTGATGGGACGCGGCTCGGGGTACCTGGCGTTGCTGGCGGGCATTGCAGGCGGCGCCGAGGCCGTGGTGATCCCCGAGTTTCCCACCGATCCCGAACGGGTCGCCGCCGAGATCCGCGACGCTTACGACCGGGGCAAGCCGCACGCCATCATCGTGGTGGCCGAGGGCGCCAATCCCAACGCGCAGGGACTGGCGCAGTACCTGGCGGCCCATCATGACCGGCTGGGCCTGGAACTGCGCGTGACCATCCTGGGGTACACGCAGCGCGGCGCGGCGCCGACTTTCGCCGATCGCATCCTGGCGACCCGCCTGGGCGCGGCGGCCACCGACCAGCTTGCCTCGGGCGCCAGCGGCGTCCTGGTGGGCGTGGCCAAGGGAGAAGTCGTCGTCACGCCCCTGGACCAGGTGGTGGCTGGCAAGAAACCGCTCGACCCGCGGCTCATGGAAGTGGCGCAGATGCTGGCCCGGTAAGGCGCGGGAATCCGCCCGCGGCCTACAGGCTGGGCAGCGGCACCGGCAGTTTGCCGCGGAAGATCTCGGAGAACATGGCCAGGACTTCCTCGTGCACCGCGCCGTTGTCGGCCAGCATATCGTCGGAAGCGGTGACGCTGTGGGGCGCGCCGCGCATGTTGCTGACGCGTCCGCCGGCTTCGGAGACCAGCAGCGATCCGGCCGCCACGTCCCAGGGCTTGAGACCGAATTCCCAGAAGAAGTCCAGCCGGCCGCAGGCCACGTAGGCCAGGTCGAGGGCGGCGGAACCGGTGCGGCGGACGCCGTGCGAGGCCATCGCCAACTGGTAATAGAAGTGGATGTTGACGTTGTGATGGCGCTTGCGGCTGGGAAAACCGGTGGAGGCCAGGCTGCCGGAGAGATGCTTGATGGGAGAAACGCGAATGCGCCGGTTGTTCAGGTACGCGCCCGCGCCGCGCTCGGCGGTGAACATCTCCTGCCGGGTGGGGTCGTAGACCACGCCGGCGATCAGTTCGCCGGCGCGCTCCAGTCCGAGGGTGACGTTGAAGACCGGGAAGCTGTGGGCGAAGTTGGTGGTGCCGTCCAGGGGGTCGACGAACCAGCGGTATGGGGAGGCGCTTTCGTGCCCGCCGCCCTCTTCGGCCACGATGGCGTGGGACGGGAAGTGGGTGCGCAGGCGCTCCACCACCAGGCGTTCGGAAGCCCGGTCGGCCTCCGTGACCAGGTCGAAATCGCCCTTGGTCTCGAAGGCCACGCGGCGCTCAAAGTAATTCGCCAGGAGCGCGCCGGCCTCGCGCGCGATCTCCACGGCCGTTTCCAGATAGGGCATGATGCCGGAGTTAGCCCGTTACTCTTCCACCAGGTAATTGATGTCGTGCTTGAAAATGAAGAGGTTCGGCTGGCCGTTGCGGGTCAGGCGAATGAAGGACTGGTCGTAGTACTCGATGGTGCCCGTCACCTCTTCTCCATCGGCCATCCTGACGCGAACCGGTATCGCGTTCTCGATCAGGCGTTTCAGGTACTTGGCTTCCTCGAACGTTTGTTCCGGAGCGCGCGCGGATTTTCCACCCTGCTGTGGCGTCGTACTCACCGTGTTCCTACCGTTTCTTTTTCGTGCGGACGTCGGCATTCACCGAGTTGCTGGGGTCCAGTGGGCCGCCGCCGCCGCTTTCCGATTCTCCATAATAGCCGTTACGCGCGAACACCTGCAATTTACCGGTTTTCTCGCGCACTTCCAGCTTATGCCATCTCTCGGCGGTGAGAGGGACGTCGTGGGGATAGAATCCCAGGACATATTCGGTGCGCAGGTCGGCGACGATGTCGGCGAAAGCCTTGTCCAACTGGGCGTTCGGCGCGGGAAAAAACGGGCGCCCGCCGGTGCCCTGGGCGATGTAGGTGAGGAAAGCCTCGCCGCCGCGGTTGCGTCCGGCGTCGCTGGTGATGGGCATCACCACCACCGGGTAGACCACCGCATCGGCGAGTTGAGCGGCCTCCAGGGCGTCGTGCGAGCTCCACTTGCTGGTGGTTTCGCCGCCATCGCTCACGATGACCATCGCCTTGCGCCCCTGGCGCGGCTCCAGTTCCCTGGACACCAGGCAGATGGCGTCGTACAGGGAAGTGCCGGCGGTGCCGTGGATGCGCTTGAGCGCCAGGTTCAGAGAGGCATAGTTGTGGGTGAACCCCTGCTCCTGCCGCACCTGGTCGTCGAATGCATACAGCGCGGCGCGGTCCTCGAGATTGCCCTCGGCCAGCAACCCGCGCACAAATTTACCGGCTGAATCGACTTCATAGGCGAGGTCCTTCGCGGTTGAGCCGCTGACATCCACCATCAGGGCCACCGAGAGCGGCTGATCGGTCTGCCGCTCGAAATGCGCGATTTCCTGCCGCACGCCGTTGTCGTAGACTTCGAAATCGTCCCTGGCGAGAGATCCCACGATAGCGCCGGCCCCGGTCTTGACCGTGGCCACGATGCGCACCAGGTTGACGTTGACGCGGATGACGGGAGACTGCTGCGCCGCTAGCGCCGCCGCCAGCGCCACGCCCAGGGCGGCCAGTTCGGCCGGCTTACCCCGCCACCGGAACATCGCGGTCCCACTCCCCTTCCACCCAGACTTCGCCGTCGGCGAAATGTTCTTTCTTCCAGATGGGAACGCGCTTCTTCAGGCGGTCGATGCCGGCCGAAGCGGCGTCCAGCGCGGCGCGCCGATGGGGCGCGGTGGCGATCACGGCCACGCCGGTCTCGCCCACCAGCAGGCGGCCCAGGCGATGCACGATCGCCACGCCGGTCAGCGAGTAGTCGCGGGCCAGCTCGCCGCCGATCCGCGCCATGGTCTTGAGCGCCATCGGTTCGTAGCATTCGTAATCCAGGCAGAGCGTGGAGCGGCCGCCGGTGTGCTTGCGGACGGTGCCCGCGAAGATCGCCACGGCTCCCTCGGCGCCAGTCAGCATCCGCGAGGCGATGGCCGTGGGGTCGATCGCTTCGCGGGTGAGAGCGAAGTAGTTGCCGGCATCGCGGATCTCCAGCGGATTGGGCGAGACGCCTCCCGAAACGGGCGGCAGAAAAGCAATTTCGTCGCCCTCCGAGACGGGCGTATCGGGCGCGGCGAACTCCCGGTTCCGCGCCATGGCGATGTTGCGGGCCAGTTCGCCAAGGCGCGGCTGGCGGGCCTGGTAGTGTTCCAGGACGGCGCGCAGGTTGGAGCCGGCGGGCAGATCGATTTCCTCGCTGGAGGTCCCCACCAGATCCTTCAACGGGCCGAAGAACAACACGCGCACACGCATTCTCGTGAACCGGCTTCCAGTCTATCAGACGAACCCGCGGGGCCTTCGGTTGCAGCGGGTTACAATGGGTCTCCGCATGAAAACTCCCGCCGACAGACCGGTCGCCGAAGCCCGCATACGGGTGCGCTACGCCGAGACCGACCAGATGGGCGTGGTCTACTACGCCAACTACCTGGTATGGATGGAGGTGGCGCGCATGGAATGGTGCCGTGCGCGGGGCGTGGATTACGGCCGCATGGAACGGGAGGACGGCGTCGCCCTGGCGGTGGCCGAGGCGAGTTGCCGGTACCGGTCTCCAGCGCGTTTCGACGAGGAGGTGGCCATCCGCGTGTGGGTGGAAGAGGCCAACTCGCGGATGGTGACATTCCAGTATGAGATGCGGGTGGCCGAGGGCGGCCGGCTGGTGGCCACGGGCGAGACGCGCCACGTGTTCGTCGCCGCCATGCAGAAGGCACGCTGCCCGGTGAAATACCGGGCGCTGTTTGGGATGAAGGCGGAAACCGGGGCTTCGTAACCGCGCAGGCCCCGGGTTTTCGCCCCGTCCGCGGCCTCCCGCCTTCATGCCTCCTGCGAAGCTTCCAGCAGCGGGCGCATCCGGCCCAGCAGCGCCTCGGCGCTGAAGGGCTTCTGAATGTGATGCACCCCGGCGGCGGAGGGCACCCGCGGGTGGTCGGTGTATCCCGACATGCAAAGAACGGGAATTCCGGGGCGCCGGGAATGGAACAGGCCGGCCAGTTCCGCGCCCCCCATTTCCGGCATCACGCAGTCGGTCAGCAGGAGGTGAATGGGCCGCGCGCAGGTTTCCAGGCAGGCCAGCGCCTCGCGGCCGTTGGCAGCGTCCAGCACCGTGTAGCCATACAGTTCCAGGGCCTGGTGGACGTACTTCCGGACACCCGGCTCGTCCTCCACCAGCAGGATGGTTTCGGCGCCCGACAACTTCACCGCCAGGGTAGGCGGCGGGCCGGCCGCAAAGCCGGGCTCGACGGCGGGGAAGAGCATCCGGAACACGCAACCCTGTCCGGGAGCGCTGTCCACCCAGATGGAGCCGCCGCTCTGCTTGACGATGCCGTAGACCGTCGACAATCCGAGGCCGGTGCCCTTGCCGGCTTCCTTGGTGGTAAAGAACGGCTCGAAGACATGGGCCATGACTTCCGGCGACATTCCGGTTCCCGTATCCGACACGGTCACCGACGCGTACACGCCGGGAGGGATGGCCAGCCGGGAGTGCGCCACGGAATCGCCGGCCACCACCTGGGCCGTTTCGATGGTCAGCTTGCCCCCCTGCGGCATGGCATCCCGGGCATTCACGGCCAGGTTCATGATCACCTGCTCGAAGTGGCCGGGATCCACGAAGATGAAGCCGGCGCCGGGGCTGAGCGCCAGGATCAGCCGGACATCCTCGCCGATCAGGCGCCGCAGCATTTTCTCGATGACGCCCAGCAACTCGTTGACGGCCACCCGCTGCGGTGCGCTGATCTGCCTGCGGCTGAAGGTGAGCAACTGGCGCGTCAACTCGGTGGCCCGGGCGGCGGCCCGCGAGATCTGTTCCAGCGGATCGCGAACGCCGGCGTGGAGCGCATCATCCTGCTGCAGGATGTGGGTATACCCGGAGATGACTGTGAGCAGATTGTTGAAATCGTGGGCCACGCCGCCGGCCAGCCGGCCGACGCTCTCCAGTTTCTGCGCCTGGCGGAACTGGTCCTCCAGCAGCCGCTTCTCGCCTTCGCTGCGGATCTGCGCCGAAACATCGTTGAAGAAGACCAGCGCGCCGGGCTGGCCGTCCCGTTCGAAAGGCACCGCCGAGACGGTCACATCCACCGGGGATCCATCCACGCGCAGCCACTTCTCAAGCTGGAAGACGGCGGTGGAGCGCTCCGCCACCACGCTTCGCAGGCGGGCCTCTTCGGCGTTGCGGTCCGCGGGATCGACGCGCTCGAGCACCGCGGAATCGCGTAGCTGCCCCTCCTCGGAAGCTCCCAGAATCTTCAGCGCGGCCGGATTGAGGTAATGGAACCGGCCGCCGGTTTCGATGAAAATGCCGATGGGCGCGTGTTCTACCACGCTGCGAAACCGGTCTTCGCTGGCTTCCAGCCGCCGGCGCGAAGCCCGGATCGACTGGACGGCGCGGGAGAGCACGATGTACAGCCACGCGCCCGTCACCAGCACGAAAACCGTGCCCTTGACGCCCGGCAGGATGCGGGAGTGGACCAGGTCCTCGGCATAGTCGCTGGCCAGGATCCAGAGCAGGGCGGCGAAGATGTAGGTGGCCACAATGCGGCCGACTCGCAGGCGGAAGATGGAGCGCCGGGAAGGTGCGTTGCTGCCGTCGGGGGATGGCACCGGGTTAGAATTAGTGCAATTTCATGGCCAATATATTATTTTTAAGAATCAATGGCTTGCAGTAATGCCAGCGGGTTTGGGCGGAGGGATTGGGTGCGTTGGGCGGCGTACTCCCTCAGGAATCCGCGAGGTATGGGGCAAATCGCGCAAACCGTACCGCGCTACCCGGCGTGGCCGGCGGTCTCGATCCGGGCTGTGGCCAGAGCCACGGCTTTGAGGGCGGTCTCAGGGTCGGCGCCGGTCTCTTCGACTTGGGCGCGCGTCAGGTCGGCCTGGGCGCGGGCCACGTCGATCTCCGCGGCGGGTTCGGCGATGTCCGCCAGCACCCGCACGTGGTCCTCGCTCACCTCCATAAAGCCGCCCTGGATGGCCAGGTATTGCTTGCGTCCGCCGGCGGTGTAGGCCAGCGTGCCGGAGCCCAGCAGGCCCAGCAGGGCGGCGTGGCCGGGCAAAATTCCCAGGTAACCGCCCTTGGCGGGCACCTGCACATCGGTCACGCTCTCGCGCACCAACTGCCGTTCCGGCGTGGCGATTTCGAGTTCGATGGTGGCGGCCATGGCTCAGCTTGCCTCGTTTCAGCCCTGCAGGGTTTTGGCTTTCTCGATCGCTTCCTCGATGGTCCCCAACATGTAGAAGGCCTGCTCGGGGATGTCGTCGTGCTTGCCTTCGGCGATCTCGCGGAAGCCGCGGACGGTGTCGGCGAGAGCCACGTACTTGCCGGGGTAGTTGGTGAACTGCTCGGCCACGTGGAAGGGCTGCGAGAGAAATTGCTGGATCTTGCGCGCCCGTGCCACGATGAGCTTGTCCTCGTCGGAAAGCTCGTCGATGCCCAGGATGGCGATGATGTCCTGCAAGTCCTTGTAGCGCTGCAGGATTCCCTTCACCATCTGGGCGGTGTCGTAGTGCTCGTGGCCCAGGATGACGGGGTCGAGGATGCGCGACGTGGAAGCCAGCGGATCGACGGCGGGGTAAATGCCCAGGGCGGCGATGTCGCGCGAGAGGTTGGTGGTGGCGTCCAGGTGCGCGAAGGCGGTGGCCGGGGCGGGATCGGTGTAATCGTCGGCGGGCACGTAGATGGCCTGCACGGAGGTGATGGAACCGTTCTTGGTGGAGGTGATGCGTTCCTGCAACTCGCCCATCTCGGAGGCCAGGTTGGGCTGGTATCCCACCGCCGAAGGCATGCGGCCCAGCAGGGCGGACACTTCCGATCCGGCCTGGGTGAAACGGAATATGTTGTCGATGAACAGCAGCACGTCCTGGTGCTCTTCGTCGCGGAAGTACTCGGCCACCGTCAGGCCGGTGAGGCCGACCCGCAGGCGCGCCCCGGGGGGCTCGGTCATCTGCCCGTAAATCAGGGCGCACTTGGACTTGGTGTAATCCCGCGGATCGATGACGCCGGACTCCTGCATCTCGAGCCACAGGTCATTGCCCTCGCGGGTGCGCTCGCCCACGCCGGCGAAGACCGAAACGCCGCCGTGCTTCATGGCGATGTTGTTGATCAGCTCCATGATGATGACGGTTTTGCCCACTCCGGCGCCGCCGAAGAGTCCGATTTTGCCGCCGCGCAGGTACGGTTCCAGCAGGTCGATGACCTTGATGCCGGTCTCGAACATTTCCAGGCGGGTGGACTGGTCCTCGAACGAGGGCGAAGGACGGTGAATGGGATAGCGCAGCCTGGCGTTCACCGGGCCCATCTCGTCCACCGGCTGGCCGATGACGTTGAGCACACGGCCCAGCGTTTCCGGCCCGACCGGCACTTCCACGGGACGGCCCAGGCTGATGGCCTTCATGCCGCGCACCAGGCCCTCGGTGGGCTGCAGCGCGATGGTACGCACGCGGCCTTCGCCGATGTGCTGTTCCACTTCGCAGACGATGTCGATGGGGTTGGGGGCGTCGAACCCCTCGCTGGTCACCCGGATGGCGGTGTAGATGAGGGGAATCTGCCCTTCGGGAAACTCGCAGTCCACGGCCGGTCCAGCAACCTGGACCACTTTGCCGGTAACCAATGCATCGGTAGTTGCCATATCAGTCCTTAAACTCGTTACTCTCCGCTGGCCGCGCCGCTCACCACCTCGATGATTTCCTTGGTAATACTGGCCTGGCGCACGCGGTTCATGAACAACGTCAGCTTTTCGATCATTTCGCCGGCGTTGGAGGTGGCGGCTTCCATCGCCATCATGCGCGCGGCGTGTTCGGAGGCGGTGGATTCCAGCAGCGCCCGGTAGAATTCCACTTCCACGTAACGGGGAAGCAGTTCCGCCAGCATTTCCCCGGGCGGAGTGTCGAATATGTAATCCACGGAGGCGGCCTGCTCGGGCATCTCCACCGGGAGCACGCGCTCCACCGTGAGCTTCTGCGAAGATACGCTCTTGAACTCGTTGTAGAGCAGGTAGACCGCGTCGATCTCCTGTTTGCGGTACAGATCGGCGGCCCGGCGGGCGATAGCGGCGGTATCGCCGTAGGCCGCCTTGCCCGCCAGGCCCACGTGCTCGCCCGAGATGGCGGCGCGCCGTTTGCGGAAAAAGTCGCGGCCCTTGCGGCCGATCAATTCGAGCTGCACGGCGGAATCGGCGCGCTCCGCCATAAAGTGCTGCGCGCCCTTGATGAGGTTGGCGTTGAAGGCTCCGGCCAGGCCCTTGTCGCTGGTCACCACCACCAGCAGGATGCGCCCTTCCGCGCGCCGCGCGAGCAGCGCGTCGCTCTCGTCGCCATCCCCGTTTCCGGGCGCCGCCGCGGCCACGTTGGCCAGCACCTTCTTCAGCAGCGCGCCATAGGGCCGGGAGGCCAGCACGCGGCTCTGCGCGCGCCGCAGTTTGGCGGCCGAGACCATCTTCATGGCCTTGGTGATCTGCTGCGTGTTCTTGACCGAGCGGATCCGCCGCCGCATGTCGATCAGGCTGGGCATATCGGTTTACCGCGGCTCCGCCACGAACCGGGCTTTGAAATCCTTGACGGCGGCCGCTATCTTAGGTTCCAGTTCCGCGTCCAGCACCTTCTTGGTGCGGATTTCTTCCCACAGGGCCGGGCAGTCGGTGTCGACGTAGCGATACAGTTCCTCTTCGAATTTGCGGCAGTGTTCCACCGGAATGTCGTCCAGGTATCCCTTGGTCCCGGCGTAGATGATCATGATCTGCTTTTCGAGCGGCAGCGGCTGGTATTGGCCCTGTTTCAGGATTTCCACCAGGTGCCTGCCGCGATTGAGCTGGTCGATCGAGGCTTTGTCGAGATCGCTGCCGAACTGCGCGAAGGCCGCCAGCGCCCGGTACTGCGCCAGGTCGAGGCGCAGGCTGCCGGCGATCGACTTCATGGCCTTGGTCTGCGCGTTCCCACCCACGCGGCTGACCGAGATGCCCACGTTGATGGCCGGCCGCACGTTGGAGTTGAAGAGGTCGGATTCCAGAAAGATCTGGCCGTCGGTGATGGAGATCACGTTGGTGGGGATGTACGCCGACACGTCGCCGGCCTGGGTTTCGATGAACGGCAGCGCGGTGAGCGAGCCGCCGCCGAGGGCGTCGTTGAGCTTGGCGGCGCGCTCCAGCAGGCGGCTGTGCAGGTAGAACACGTCGCCGGGGAAGGCTTCGCGTCCCGGCGGACGTCGCAGGAGGAGGGAAATCTCGCGATACGACGCAGCGTGCTTGGAAAGATCGTCGTAGATGCACAGCGCGTGGCGCCGGGTGTCGCGGAAGTATTCGCCCATGGCGCAGCCGGAAAACGGCGCCAGGTACTGCATGGGGGCGGGATCGGAAGCCGACGCCAGCACCACGATGGTGTACTCCATGGCGCCGCGCTCTTCCAGGGTCTTCACCACCTGGGCCACGGTGGAGCGCTTCTGGCCGATGGCGACGTAGATGCAGATCACGTCGCCGCCCTTTTGGTTGAGGATGGTGTCGATGGCGATGGCGGTCTTGCCGGTCTGGCGGTCGCCGATGATCAGCTCGCGCTGCCCGCGGCCGATGGGAACCATGCCGTCGATGGCCTTGATGCCCGTCTGCATCGGTTCCTTGACCTTCTGCCGCGCGATCACGCCGGGCGCCAGGCGTTCGACGGTGCCGAACTGGCTGGTGGCGATGGGCCCTTTTTCGTCGATGGGCTGCCCCAGCGCGTTGACCACGCGCCCGATCAGCGCGTCGCCCACCGGAACGGACATGATGCGGCGGGTGCGCCGCACTTCGTCGCCCTCCTTGATCTCGGCGAAATCGCCCAGCAGCACCGAGCCGACCTGGTCTTCCTCCAGGTTCATGGCGATGCCCGAGACGCCGTGCGGAAATTCGATCAGCTCGCCGGCCATCACCTTTTCAAGGCCGTGGATCCTGGCGATGCCGTCGCCCACCGAGATCACCGAGCCGACCTCGGCCACGTCGATGGCGCGCTCGTAATTCTCGATCTCCTGGCGCAGAATCTTGGTAATTTCGTCCGCTCGAATTTGAGCCATAAATCTCTTCCGTTCCCTTACCCCTGGGCGCCCAGCCGGCGTTCCAGGCTCCGCAACTGGCCGCGCAGGGAGCCGTCGTAAACCGTGGAGCCGATGCGCGCCACCACGCCGCCCACCAGCGATGCGTCCACCGAGAACCGCGCGTGCAGGCGCTTCCCCGCCAGCCGCTCGAGTTCCGCCGCGACTGCGGCGCGCTGCGCCTGGGTCAATTCCGCCGCGGCGGACACGTCGGCGCGCGCCAGCCCCATCCGCTCGTCCACGATCGCCTCGAAGCTCCGGACGATTTCCGGCAGAACGGCCATGCGGCGATGGTCCGCCAGCACCAGCAGGAAATTGCGCACCACGGCCGAGAGCTCCAGGACGTGCGCGATCCTCGCGATCACGGCGCGCTTGCGGCCGATCGGCACGGCGGGCGTGCCCAGCGCGTTGCGCAATTCGAGCGACGTCTCCAGCGCCGCGGCGAAGGACTGCAATTCGGCCAGCGCGGCGGCGGGCCGCACCGCGGAAGCGCCGGCGGCGGCGACGTCCGCGAGGGCATTGGCATATCGCGAGGCTACGGCGGAGAGTGTCATGATACTAGCTGTTCCGGGCGCCGAGATCGTGGACGAACCCGCGCACCAGGCCTGCCTCGGTCTCGGGCGTCATGCGGGCCTCGATCTTGTGTTGCGCCAGCCCGATCGCCAGGCGCGCGGAGAAGCGCCGCAACTGGGTGCGGGCGGCCTTGCCGGCGGCTTCGATTTCCCGTTCGGCCTGCGCCTGGATCTTGGCGATTTCGGAGGAGGCGTGGGCTTTGAGCCGCTCGGTTTCAACCGCAATCGCGGTCTGGGACTGGCTGCGCAGGGCGGCGATTTCCGGTTCCAGGTTGGCCAGGCGGCGGGCCACATCGGCGGCGCGCGCTTCGGCCTCTTCACGCAGCTTGCCGGCGTTGGCTATGTCTTCGACGATTTTCCGCGAGCGGGCCGCGAAAAAGGCCGGGGCGTTCTTGGCCACCAGGTAGCCCAAACCACCGGCCAGCAGCACGAAGTTGGCCCATTTCCAGATCGGGGAGGGTTCCTGCTCGTCCTGGGCGCCGGTTTCGGCGGCGTCCGGGGCGGCGCGGGCTTGCCGGACGGGAGCCAGAACGGCCAGCCCCAGCACTATGGCCACCGACGCCAGGCGCTTCATGCCGCGCTCCGCCGAAGCAGCGAGTTGGCTATCTGGACGGCCAGGGCATCGCTCTCCGCGGCCAGGCCGGCCTGCGCGGCGGCCACGTCCCGGGCCAGCGATTCCCTGGCTTCCCGGACGGCGGCCTCGGCCCGCGCCCGCGCGGCGGCCAGTTCGGCGGCCTGGTGCTCGCGCAACTGCTTGTACATCGACTCCCGCGCCTGGTAGACTTCAACGCGCGCGGCGCGGATGGCGGCCTCGTACTCGGCGGTTTTGGCCGACGCGCGCTCCATGCTCTGCTGGGCGAGTTGGCGCGCGCCCTCGGTAGCGTCGTGCCGCCGCTTCAGTACCTTCTCCATGGGCTTGAAGAACATCATCCTCAAATAGAACTGGAGAAAGACAACCAGCAGGAAGGTTGGGATGGCTCTCAGCAGTATTCCACCTAGGGCTTGCAGCGTCTCATCCATGTGATTTCTAAGGAGAAACTGGCGGTCTTTACGGTCACAAGAGTAACATCCGGCAACACGGGCGTCAACCTGAGGTTAGGGCGGCCGGCGATAGATACCCGGCTATTAGGCCGTACCGGGAACCCCCGGTTCCGGCACGCGGCCCCGCGATGACTTATGATTGTCTCTGGCCCGCTGCGAAGCCGAGCGTTGGCAGCCGGGCGCAGGACATCCCAACCGTGAAGCCGCCCGAAACCGCCGAAGACCTGGCCGAAGCGCTCCGCCGGCAGGCCCTGCACGACCGCACCATCCAGCTCGAAGGAAACGGCACCAAACGCCAGATGGCGGGCCCCATCGAGGATGCCGACGAGTCCATTTCCACCAGCGGCCTCAACCAGGTTCTGGATTACGAGCCGCGCGATCTCGCCATCAGCGTGCAGGCGGGCGTGCCCTGGCGCGACCTGACCGCGCTGGTGGGGCGGAGCCGGCAGATGATTCCTCTGGATCCGCCTTTTGCCGCCGGCGCCACGGTGGGAGGGGTGGTGGCGGCCAATTGCAGCGGGCCGCGGCGGCGGCTCTACGGCACGGCGCGCGACCTGGTGATTGGAATGCAGTTCGCCACGCTGCAGGGGAAGCTGGTGGAGTCCGGCGGAATGGTGCTCAGAAACGCGGCCGGGCTGGACATGGCGAAGCTGATGATCGGGTCGTTCGGGACGCTGGCGGCCATCACGGTGGTGAACTTCAGGCTGCTGCCCATGCCGGAGGCGGAGAAGACGTTCCTGGTGCCGTTCGATTCGGCGCGGGAGGCCATGTCGGCGCGCGACCGGATTCTGGGAAGCGGCCTGGCGCCGGCGGCTCTGGATCTGCTGAATCCGGCGGCGGCCGAGGCGGTGGCGGACAAGTTGTGGCTGCTGGCGGTGCGCGCCGGCGGCAGCCCCACCGCGCTGGCCCGCTACCGGGAACATCCCGTGCTGCGCGATTCGCTGGTGCTGGAGGACGACTCGCAGGGCTCGCTCTGGGGCCAGTTGGAGGAGTTCACCCCGCGCTTCCTGGCGGCCAACCCGCATGGCGTGGTGGTGCGCGCCTCGTGTACCCTGAAGGAGTTGGGCGACGTGGTGGCGTCCTTCCAGGGCCCGGCGCTGGCGCGGGCCGGTTCGGGCGTGTGTTACGGCTGCTTCGAGCAGCCCCTGGCGGCGGCGGAGTGGCTGGACGCCGCCGGGCGGCGCGACTGGAAGGCCGTGGTCGAGTTCGCCTCCGGCGAGGATAAGCCGGGGCTGAATCTGTGGCCGTCTCCGGGAGGAGACTTCGAGATCATGCAGCGGGTCAAGTGCCTCTTCGACCCGGGGGTTTTGTTGAACCGTGGCCGGCTCTACCGTCTTATCTGAAAAACCCGTTGCGGCAAGCCCGGTGGGACCCCGGCAATTCGACCTGGATCGCTGCATCCACTGCGGCCTGTGCCTTTCCGCCTGCCCCACCTACCGGGTGCTGGGCCTGGAAATGGATTCCCCGCGCGGCCGCATCCACCAGATGGTTCAGGTTTCCCAGGGCGCGCCCATCACGCCTTCCTACCTGGAACACATCGGGCTGTGCCTGGCCTGCCGCGGTTGTGAAACGGCCTGCCCATCGGGCGTGCGGTATGGGCGCATGATCGAGGAAGCCCGCGAAGAAATCGAAACGCGCGGCAGCCGGGGCCGGGTGGCCGGCTGGATCCGGCGGGCGTTCTTCTCGGGCGTGCTGCAATCCCGCGTTCACATGACGCTGGCGGGAACCGCGCTGTACCTGTTCGAAACCAGCGGCCTGAAGGCGCTGATGCGGGCCGTGGCCTCGCTCAAGCTGCTGGGCGCGTTGGGGGACCTGGTGCAACTGGCGCCGCCCATCGATCCGCCGTTCTTCTTCAGCCAGATCGGCAAAACGTTTCCGGCCGAAGGCGAGAAGAAGCACCGCGTGGCTTTCCTGGCGGGCTGCCTGGCCAACGTGGCTTTCGCGCGGCTGAACGAAGCCACCGTCCGCGTGCTGCAGAAGAACGGCTGCGAGGTGGTGACGCCCGCCGGCCAGGGCTGTTGCGGCGCCCTGCACCTGCATGCCGGCTTGCGGAGCGAAGCCCTCGCCCTGGCGCGGCGCAACATCGACGCCCTGTCCGGCGGCGGGTACGACGCCATTATCAGCAATGCCGGCGGTTGCGGCAGCACCCTCAAGGAGTATGGCGAGTTGCTGGCGGACGACCCGGCCTACGCGGACAAGGCGCGGGAGTTCGCCGCCCGCGTCCGCGACGCGACCGAGTTCCTGGCCTCCATCGAACTCAACCCCGCCATGAAGCGGCTGGACGCGGTGGTGACCTATCAGGACTCCTGCCACCTGGCCAACGCCCAGCACATCCGCGGCGCGCCGCGCAAGCTGCTGACCTCGATTCCAGGCGTGACCCTGCACGAATTACGCGGCGCCGGCCAGTGTTGCGGCAGCGCGGGCATCTACAACATCGTCCACAGCGGCATGGCGATGCAGATGCTGGCGGGCAAGATGGAAGCCATCAACGCGACCGGCGCTTCCATCGTGGCGGCGTCCAACCCGGGCTGCATGCTGCAACTGCAGGCCGGGGTGCGGCTGCACGGCACCGGGCAGAAGGTGATGCACGTGGTGGAGATCCTGGACCGGGCGTACGGGAAACCGTGAGCCCCCGGCCCGGTGTCTCAATGGGGCATCAGGTCGCCTCCTTTGCAGGCTGGATCGGAGGTGGTGGGAGCGGAGACCATCACATACCCGTCCTTCCCCTCGCGCACATGGAAATAGAGGCTGGCAAGCGGCTTCGAATCGCCGCCCGGCTTTCCCGGAACGGCGGTCTCAAGCGTGGAGTCGATCTGGACCTGAAATACTCCGGCCACGGAGCACGACGTGACTGGCCCGTAGGTGTGGGCTACGAACTGGCTGTAGTCGGGCTTGAATGGGAGATCGAATCCGGAGTGCACCTTCTCCAGCACGGGCGTGTTTTCAGTGACAGAAAGGTTGCGGGATTCGGACCAGGGCGAGGACAGCCATTCCTCGACGAAGCCGCGGGCGTTGATGGCGATCGGCCCCATCCGTTCAATGTGCTGGTCGTCGTCGACTCGATAGCGATAGATCGCCCTGCGCTCGAAAGCCATCGAGTCCATACACGTCCTGTTCAACCGCAATTCGAAGGTGTTGCCCGAGGATCTCAATTGCGGATCGCTGAATCGGGAGTAGCTCCGCTCGACGTTCCAGAGTTGGCGAGGCGTATCCGGATCGGGTCCGGGGGAAAGCAGGTCGATTTTGAAACCGCTGAAGCGGGAAGTACACCACGGCGTGCCGTGCGCCACCACGATGCGCCACGCCGGGCCTTTCCCGTCCGGTGCCGCAGAGGCCGGGAGAACGGCCGAAACGAAGAAGTCGCCAAACGCGTCCGATACCTCGCTGAGTTTGGGGGCCTGCCAGCGGAGCCGCCTGCTCCACGCGCCGGCGCGGATCTCGTAGACCAGGAGCACGGTGTCGTTTCCGCACACGATGTTGATGGAGAACTCGACTTCGAGCAAACCGGCAACGCGGGGCGGACGGCTCACGCGAACTTGCAGATTGTGGCCGTAGCCGCCCGTCGCTTCGTCGAAGCGATGGTCATCCTTGGTGATGACCGTGTTCTCGCCCGGTACCGGCGGATTCGCGTGGAGCACCAGCGCAAGCTGGTTCTGCAATGCGAGGGTGTCTACCAAAGGCTGCGCGCAGGCCAGAGCGGAATCCGCGGCCCGGGTCAGTGCGTCCTTGATTTCGCGCATCCCACTATCGGCAGCCGGCGGAACCCCATAACCAATCTCATTCTCACCCACCTGCACCTTCCGCAGTTCCCCCTGCACAGCCGCAACCCGCGCGGCGCCTTCGGAGAGAGTTTTGGAATCGCAGGTGGACTGCGCGCCGCAGGGAACTGCAACGGACAGCAGCAGGAACCATGGCACGAATTTCATGTGCAGGATTATAGCGTGCCGGCGGGGCGGTGGCGCACGGCCGCTAGCGGCCGCGCCGCTTCGCTAGAATGAACAGGGACGTCTATCGGGACCCATGATTCAACTCACCGGGGCACAGAAGCGGTACGGCCCCAAAATCCTCTTTGAAAACGCCGACTGGCTGGTCACGCCCAACGAGCGAGCCGGAATCGTGGGCGCCAACGGCACCGGGAAGTCTTCCCTGCTGAAAGTGCTGGCGGGGATCGAGGGCCTCGACCTGGGCTCCATCTCGGTGCAGAAGGGCGTGTCGGTGGGCTACCTGCCGCAGGAGGGCCTGTCGCTTTCCGGCCGCAGCGTTTTCGCCGAGTGCATGACGGTGTTCGCCGGCTTGCGGGCGCTCGAGGAGGAGCAGAAGCAACTGGCGCGCCGCTTAGCGGAACTGGATCCGTCGGGCGCCGAATACGGCCAGGTGGCCGACCGTTTCCACCGCGTGGAAACCGAGTTCCGGGGGCGCGGCGGGTACGCGCTGGAGGCGCAGACCGGCGCGGTCCTCTCCGGCCTGGGCTTCAGCGAGCGGGACTGGCGCCGCCGCACCGAGGAGTTCTCCGGCGGCTGGCAGATGCGCATCGCCCTCGCCAAGCTGCTGCTCGAAAAGCCCAACCTGCTGCTGCTCGACGAGCCCACCAACCATCTCGACCTGGAAGCCTGCAACTGGCTGGAAGAGTACCTGGAATCGTATCCCTACGCCTACGTGCTGGTCTCGCACGACCGCTTTTTCCTGGATGTCACGGTGCGGAAAACCGTGGAGCTGTGGAACAAGGCGCTGCACTTCTACACCGGCGGCTACACCCGTTACGAGCAACTGAAGGACGAGCGGCGCGCCCAGCTCTACGCCAGCTACCAGAACCAGCAGGACCGCGTGAAGCAACTGGAAGCCTTCATCAACCGCTTCCGCTACCAGGCCACCAAGGCCAAGCAGGTGCAGAGCCGCATCAAGGAACTCGAGCGGATGCGTAAGATCGAGATCCCGCCCGAGGAGAAGACCATCCACTTCAAGTTCCCGCAGCCCAAGCCCAGCGGCCGGATTGTGGCGGAATTCCGGAAGGTGGCGAAAAGCTACGGCGATCAGGCGGTGTTCGCGGACGTCGATTTCTTCATCGAGCGCGGCGACCGGATCGCGCTGGTGGGCGTGAACGGCGCTGGAAAATCGACGCTGATCAAAATCCTGGCCGGGACGGAAACGGTCAGCGCGGGCGAGTACACGCTCGGCCACAACGCGCAGCCCGACTACTTCGCGCAGGACCAATACAAGGAACTGGACCCGGCGGCCGGGATGATCGACGACCTGGCGACGGTGGCGCCGCGCGCCGGCAATACCGAGCTGCGCAGCATCCTGGGCTGCTTCCTGTTTTCCGAGGACGACGTTTTCAAGCCACTGGGCGTGCTTTCGGGCGGCGAGCGCAACCGCTACGCGCTGGCCCGCATGCTGATGATGCCGTCGAATTTCCTGCTGCTGGACGAGCCCACCAACCACCTCGACATGCGCGCCAAGGACGTGCTGCTGACCGCTCTGCAGGAGTACAGCGGCACGCTGGTGTTCGTGTCCCACGACCGCTATTTCATCGACAAGCTGGCCACCAAGGTCTTCGAGGTGGAGAGCGGGCGGGTGCACGTCTTCCCGGGAAACTATGAAGACTACCTGTGGCGCAAGGCCAATCCCGCTCCGGCGGAGGCCGACGCGCCGGCGCCGCAGGAGCCCGTCGAAGTGTCGCCCGCGCCGGCCGCGGGAACCGAACCGGCGCCTGGGACGGAACCGGCCCGGCGGCTGAATCCCATCAAACTGAGGCAGATGAAGGAGCGGCGGCGGGAGATCGAGGAGGACGTGACGCGTCTCGAAACGGAGATCGCCGATTACGAGGCGGCCCTGAGCAACTACGTCAGCGCCGAGGAAACGCGGCGCGTAAGCGAACTGCTCGAGGCGCGCCGCCAGGACCTGGAGGGCCTGCTGGCGGAGTGGGAAGACGTGGCCCAATCGGTCGAAGCGAATTCCTGAAGTAGATTTCCCGCCGCCGCGCTGCCGTTGCCGCTATTCCTGGGCGGGCATTGGCTGGTCGATTTCCCGCCAGGCGCTGACCTTAAGACGGCGGCACACCCAGCACAGCGGTTCGTCCCCCGCCCCGGAGCTCTCGGCGCCGCAGACGGAGCACTTGGCGGGAGCCTTGGAAGCCTCGGGGGAAATCGAGCGCTTGGCCTCCTCGAGGATCTCGGGGGCAACGACCGGCTCGGGTTTTGGCGCTGGCTTCCGACGCATGGCGCACCTTGGTCTGCTTACACTATGGCAGAAACCGCCGGGCAGCACAACCGGAAAGGTACTAGGCGGCTTCGGGAATTTGCACGATGACCGCCACGTCCAGGGTTGCCCCGCAGCGCGAGCAGCGCTGCCCGGGCAAAACCCGCGCGACCCTCCCCTTCAGGTCCAGATTCGCCGGAACCGTGTGCGTGCAGATCGGACAAAAGACCCGTCCCTCGCTGTGGTTCTCAATGAATGCCTTCATACGCTAGCCTCACTGGATCGGACGCAAATCCGGCGGCTGAAGTTGCATCGGAATGGCAGGGATTTTTGACCTCCCCGGCGCCAGGGGCTTCCGCCGGAGCGGTGCTACTCTGAAAGCTATGACGCAACCCGCCGCTCCCAAGATCCAGTTGGTCAACACGGCCGAATACCGAGAGAACTACGCCAACAGCGTTCAGGTGCGGGTGAACTTGTGGGACTTCTTCCTCATGTTTGGCCGGGTGAACCAGACCGCGCCGGACGCGGTCGCCATTCACAACTTCCAGGGGATTTACGTCAGCCCGCAGCAGGCCAAGGCGCTGCTGAACGTGCTGCAGCAGAACGTGACGCAATATGAGTCGGCCTTCGGCGAGATCAAGCTGGAGCCGCACGCCGGCGGAGGCATCGTTCAGTAGGGCCGGGATGCGCCCGGCTTGCGGGACGGCTCAGTTCCAGTGCGCCGACTGGGTGCGGAGCGGGGCGTGCCGCATGCCGCTGCGCCCCAGGAACTCGACGAGCAGAATCATCTTATGTTCCCGGTCGCGGGACTGAGAGGCCGCCATGCCGGTGTCGGCGCACGGGGTGGCGGCATTCCACTGGGGTTGGGCAGTCCCATAGCGCCGCCAGCCCGCCGGGAAGCCCGGAACGCAGGCTCCCAGGTAGCCGGCGATGAATTGCAGTTCGTCCGAGGAAAGGCCGGTCAGGAAGCGGCGGGTGCGCCATCGCGACGGGCGACTCTTGGCGCACGCCGTCAAAGCCGCTACCAGAGCATCTCGCATGGCAGATCTCCTGTCAGTGACACCGCATAAGGAATTGTGGGATCTGTGCCGTATTATCACGAAATAGAACGGCCCGCGCAAGGGGCTCCCCGCGCCTGCGAGGGCGGCGGGAAGTGGAGGCCAGGCCCGGCTCGTTTTGGCACTGCGGTTTGGCGAGCTCTCCGCGCACCCGGCGGCGATTGCACGACTAGTCGCCTGGTTCTTGGCGCATCGCGACGGTTTTTGTGGGGCGGGTATTCAACCTGGGGCGGACCCAAAGGGAACCCCGGTGACCCGCCAGTGGTCTGGGAAGACTCACCCGGTCCGGTTGCCGCTATAGTGCGCTGCGGGGCGCCGTTGAAAGCCTCGGCCGCGCGGGACAACCACCGCGAATCCACTGCCATGTCGCGCACCCCCTGCGCTTCGAGAGGCGCGCGTGCCAGGGCCCGCAGTGGAACCGGCGGGTTTACAAATGCCGGCCGCGCCGCCTTCGGTCGCCGGCCCGATCTCGATAACGAACCTCGTAAATCTTTGGTAATTTCGCGATCTCCGGAAAAATGCCGGATCCCCGAACGCGAGCCGCGGTCGCTCACCGAGCGGCGGCGGATCTCGAAGCCCATTGAAATCTCCGCGGCCGGTACGCCCATCTCAAGGGTGAGCGTGGGGGCGCGATCTCCGGTTCCAGGCGCGGGGCCGGGCGGATCGAGAATGCCTGCGGCGCGCCCGCACGCCCAGCTTCCCGCCGCCTGTTGCGTGGCCGGCAACCCAGTCACGCAGGCAATCGTAAGGACTTGAAAAGGGGAGGCTTGCCGATCCAGCGCGGCAGCGCCCCCGGCCATTCTCCCCGCGCTGCCTGAAGCTTCACTTGGCGGGGCTGCGGCGGTGGCGGGCCGGGTTGAAGCGATGGTGGATCGCCACTCTCAGGCGAGCTGCGAGGTGTGACAAACGGACGGTCTGCAGCGTCTCTTCAAACCGTAGGGTACAATGGCCGATAAGAAATCGGAGCTCTCTGCCGTTCCTGGCGAGGTGATCACTGTCTATAAAAATATCGCTCCGATTTGACTTGGTAGTACTTGAACTTTACAATTAAGCTGGATCAAGTGGGGAGTTATGTCTGACAACAATGCGGCGTGGAGCGACTCCTCGTCCGGGTCGGGTGTGCCCGTCAGTTCCAAAATCCGGATTGTCGTGGCCGACGATCATCCCATATTCCGGGATGGCCTCTGCAAGCTATTAGCCCTGGAAGAAGATTTCGACGTGGTCGCCCAGGCCTCGGACGGCCGCCAGGTGCTGGACGTCTTGCAGCAGTTCGAGCCGGACATCCTTCTGCTGGATTTGAAGATGCCAGGGCTGGATGGTCTGGCCACGCTGCAACGGCTGCAAGCCGCCAAGAACAAGACCCGCGTCATCGTCCTGACCGCTTCCGACGACAAGAACGAATTCGTGCAGGCCATGAAACTGGGGACCTCGGGAATCGTTCTCAAGCAGACGGCCACGGAACTGTTGATCAAGAGCATCCGCAAGGTGCATGCCGGCGAGATCTGGCTGGATTCGCACACCACCGCGGCCGTGATCCGGCAGTTCGTGGCCAGCGACGACGTGGCGCCTCCGCTGCCGCAGACCGCGCCCGGACGGGATCGCGAACGGTCGCCGCTGAGCCAGCGGGAGCGCGAGATCGTGGCCCTGGTGGCGCAGGGCTTCAAGAACAAGGAAATGGCCGAGAAGATGTTTATCAGCGAGCAGACGGTGAAGAACCATCTGCACAACATCTTCGACAAGCTGGGAGTTTCCGACCGCCTGGAACTGGCGCTGTACGCCATCCACAACAACCTGCACACCGGCAGATAGCGGCCGGCCGGCGGGGTTCGCGCCGCGCCCCTGGAACCGCGCGGGCTACTGAATTACGCCGGAAGCCTGTCCTACTCCGTACTCCTTCAACTTGTTGTGCAGGGTCTTGAGGCTGATGCCCAGGACGGCGGCGGCGCGGGTCTTGTTGTTGCGGGTGTGTTCCAGGGTCCGCAGAATCAGGGTTCGCTCGGCCTCCTCCACGGTGGTGCCCACGGGGAAGCGGACCACGCCGGGTTCCTCGGTATGGGCGGCGGGCGGCGAGGCCGGCGCGGCGTGCGCGCGGTCCCGCAGGAAGTCGGGCAGATGCCGCAACTCGATGGAGCCTTCGCCGGCCAGAATCACGGCCCGCTCCAGAACGTTGCGCAACTCGCGGACGTTGCCCGGCCAGTCGTGGCGGGCGAGCGCCTCCAGAACTTCCCTGGAAGGGCCGGTGACGCGGCACTCGTGCTTGCGGTTGAGGCCGGCCAGCAGGGCATCGGCCATGGCCGGGATATCGTCCATTCTGTCGCGCAAGGGCGGCAGGTGAAGGTGGAACACGTTGAGGCGGTAATACAGGTCCTGGCGCAGGCGCCCGCTGCGGACGGCTTCGTCCGGCGCTTTGTTGGTGGCGGCGATGACGCGGACATCCACCTCGAATTCGCTCTTCCCGCCCAACCGGCGCACCTTGGAATCCTCCAGAATGCGGAGCAGCTTGGCCTGGGTGTCGATGGGCATTTCGCCGATCTCGTCCAGCAGCAGGGTGCCGTGTTGCGCCAGCTCGAAGCAGCCGGCGCGGCGCTCGAAGGCGCCCGTGAAGGAGCCCTTCTCGTGGCCGAACAACTCGCTTTCGATGAGGGTTTCGGGCAGAGCCGCGCAATTGACGGCCACGAAGGGCCCGTCGCGGCGCGGGCTGAGCCGGTGGACCGTGCGCGCCACCAGTTCCTTGCCGGTCCCGCTTTCCCCGGTGATGAGCACGCAGGTCTTGCTGGGGGCGGCCTGCTCGGTGAGCGCGAAAACCTCCTGCATGCGCGGGGACGTGCCCACCAGTTCGCCCAGCGTCCCTTTGTAGCCGAGCTGGCGCTCCAGGCTGCGCTTCTCGGCGCGCAGGCCCGCCTGGCTGCCGGCGCGCAGCAGCAGCGTGCGCAGGGCGCCAGCCTGGATGGGCTTCTCGAGAAACCAGAAGGCGTCCATTTCATGCACCACTTTGACGGCGATCTCGACGTTGCCGTACGCCGTGACCACGATAGTGGGCGGCATCTCTCCGGATTCGCGCAGCCGGCGCAGAAACTCGAAGCCGTCCATGCCGGGCATGTTGAGATCGGTGACGATCACGTCGGCGGCGGAATCGGCGAGCTTGTCCAGGGCCTCCTGGCCGTCGGCCGCCGTCTCGGATGCCATGCCCCAGGCGGAAACCATGGCCGCCAGCCCGCTGCGCTGGCTGGCTTCGTCGTCGACAATCAGGATCTTGAGGGGCTGGTCCACGGGCTGGCTCCAGGAACCATTATGGGCCATCGGCTGGTGGTGCGACGGGCCCGGAATCCGGCCGCCCGCACCGCCGGATTCCCGCCAACCTCCGTCTGGCTTGAGTCTCCACCGGCGGCCCGGCGGTTGCGGCTTCTTCCGCGGCGGATCGCCGGGGGACAGCCGGTTTCCCTTGCGCGGCCGATTCTGTGGTATTTTTTGGGGGTCTGCCATGGAGCACTGCTTATGAGCGCGGAACAGGAAATACTGGACATCGAAGCTCTCCTCCAGCCCATCTCCGAGGATGCGCCTTCGGGCGTCTACCTGCGGCCTCTGGGGGTTTACGACGAGATCAAGGCGCTGCGCACCACCGAGAGCGCCGACAGCATGGTCGGCACGCTTCGCCCGGGCGAGTACAAAACCGCCCAATGGGGCAAAGCCGCCGCCCTGTGCGTCAAGGAGTTGAGCACGCGCTCCAAGGATCTGCAGATCGCCGTCTGGCTGGCCGAAGCCCTGGTCCACGTCCACGGCTTCCGCGGCCTGACGCGCGGGCTGGAATTCATCCTGGGCCTCAACCAGCGCTTCTTCCCCAGCTACTATCCCCCCATCGAGGACGGCGGCCTGGACATGCGCGCCGGGCGGCTGGCCGAACTGGAGCGCCTGCTGACGCAGGCCATTGACGCCTCCCCGATGACCGCCAAAGTCGAGGGCGAGAGCCACGCCTTCTGGGAGTGGAAACACATCCAGATGTTGCTCGCCAACGCCAGCCGCGCCAAGCCCGAAGAGAAAGACGCCATGCTGGCCGAGGCCAACGCCAAGAAGGATGTTGTCGACAAGGCCATCGCCAAGACCTCCTGGGAGTTTTACGACGATGGGATGCTGCAGCCGCTGATCCGCAGCCAGGAGGTCCTGACGGAGCTTCGCGAGACCGTGGACCGCCTCTTCGCGGCGGATCCCACCTTCGGCGAGATGGAGGACTCGGTCACCGGTTTCTCGGATCTTCGCAAGGAGTTGGACGAAGTCCGCCTGCGCGTGGAAGGCATGCTGGAAGGCAAGCCCGCGCCCCCCGGCAAGGGGCGCAACGCCGCTCCGGCCGCGCCAGCCGCTTCCGCCGATGCCGCCGGCGGCGCGCCCGCCGCAGTCCAGCGGGGCGGCGGAGGCAGCATGTCCGAGGACCCCGAGAACCGCGCCGACGCCCTTCGCCGCCTGGCCACCATTGCCCGGTTTTTCCAACGGACGGAACCGCACAGCCCGGTGGCCTACCTGGTGCAGCGCGCCGTCCGCTGGGGTGAAATGCCGCTGGAGAGCTGGCTCGACGAGGTGATCACCGACGCCAACGTGCTCAACGCCCTGCGCGATACGCTGGGGCTTCCGAAGAAGACCGAGTACTGAGGTGGGGCTGGCGGAGCCGGTGCGCCGGGCGCGCCGCGGGACCCGCCGCGATCGGAATTAGCCGTCGCTTCCAGTACACCCGGTCCAAAGCCTCTTCCTTGCCGTCCAGCCCCGCGGGCGGCTGCAGTTCCGGGATTCTCGCCAGGAACGGGAAGATGTGGACGTTCTCGAAGGGCTTGATCTGCGAGCCCGGCTTCACGTACGGCTTGATTGAGCTGCACCAGGAACCGGTTTTTACGGAGGGTGCACGGTTGATGTAAGGCTATCCGGAAGTTAGCCGTAGATGGCCGACACGCGGACTATTCCGGATCCTGCACTGGCCAATCGGGATCCGAACCTCCGAATCCCGCGCAAGTAGCCGGCATTCCAGGCAGTGCTCCGTTGGCGCGTTGGGCATGCCACGCGCGCCAGGAGTAGCCGGAGGCGGGAGCGCGTCCGGTGGCTCCGAGCCCTCGCCGCAAACCGAGGAGGCCCAACCAGACAGCCGGCGAATTGGAGCGGAGCGTCCTGAGTCCGACACGGCACCGCCTACCGCTACTTGAGCACCAGCGGGAAGCTCCGCGACAGCGGGGTGAAGGCCTCTCTCTCGGCCGTGCGGGCAATCCGGGAAAGAGACCATCTTGCGGCCCGCCGGGAGCCCCGCGACTCGCTTCCTCGGAGAACCGGAACCCTCACCGTCCGCCATGCCCGGTGGCTGCAATCGCGGGACTCCGGCGGAGCAAATCCCGGAAACCGGCCGGTACACCACAAACCGGACGTGCCCGCGATGTTCCACCGCCCGCATAACCCGCGGTCTCCCCAAGAGACCTGGGCAACGATTCGGGGCGGCCCGATCCTGTGCCGATAAGTGAACCAGAGAGGGTAGCGAATCCAAAGCCGCTTTTGTCTCACGAGGTCACGGAAATGCAGGGTTCGCAGCGCGGCCCGATGTTGTCCTACGCGATGGGCGACCCGGGCGCGTCGCAGCAGTATAGACAACTCTGTGCCGTTTCGGGGGAGAAGATCGACGTCCTGATGGCCGAACTGGGGCCCATGCTGGCCAACGACGCCGAGAAGACCGCCGCGACAGATATTCTGGACAGGCGGCGCGGTTGAGCGTCCCATCGCCCGAACCCCATCGCAGAAGCCGTAAGCGCCGGTCTACCTATAGCCTCCACCCCTTTCGCGAAAAGTCCTCCCCACTTACGGACGGATTACGGCAGTTGTCTTGCGCGATCGATAGGGCTGGCAGTTCTGGTAGCATGATGTGGAAATGCAATCTTCCAGCGCGAGTCGCAGATCGGCTGCCCGTGCGGCCGTCCTTTCGGCCGCCGCCGTTCTGGCGATAGTTTCGGTTCTGGCCGGGTGGTTGGTGTGCTTCCAGACGTATGTCATGCCCTCCGCATCCATGGAGAAGACCCTGCTGATCGGCGACCGCTTCCTCGTAGACAAGATCGGCACTAAGCTGGGGCGGCAGCCGCAACGCGGCGATGTGGTCGCGTTTCCGTACCCGCTCAACCCGCGCGAGATCTATGTGAAACGAATCGTCGGCGTACCGGGGGACCGGCTGCGGATGCGGGATAAGAAACTGTATCGCAACGGCGTGGAGGTGCAGGAACCGTATGCGCAGCACGTCGCGGGTTTCATCGACGCGTACCGGGACAACTTCCCCAACGGACCGATCGCCAGCGCGTACGTTCCGGGGGCGGAGGTGGCGGCGGAGATGATTCAGCATCACGTACGCGATGGCGAACTGCTAATTCCCGAAGGAAAGTACTTCGTCATGGGCGACAATCGCGACGACTCGCTGGACAGCCGCTACTTTGGATTCATCCGGCGAGGCGACGTGATTGGCCGGGCCATCCTCATCTACGGCTCTCCCGACGCGAGCCGCATCGGAAAACCGGTGAACTGAGGGGCGTCAGCCGAAGATCTCGGCAAGCGGCACCAGGATCGCGGGGTCCTCGGTGCGCAGTTCCGGCTCCTGGCGCGTTTCGCCGGGGCTGCACCGCCAGGCCTGGCGGGTCTTGGGATCGAGGATCCAGACGTACGGAACGCCGAAATCGAGGTAATCCTGGACGCGCTCCTGCATGTCGGAGAGGCTCTGTTCGCGCGAAAGGATTTCGATGCAGATGAAGGGCGGATGGGTGAGTATCTGCTCATCGGGCCTGGGGCCGGCCACTACACAGACGTCGGGCACCCGGAACCGGTTGGGCTTGACCCGGACGCGCTGCTCGGGCACCACGCGAATGTCGGCCCTCCGCTCGCGGCCGAGAAAGGACCCCACCAGCAGGGCCTGCACTCTTCCGTGATCCCATTCGCCCATGTTGCGCTCCTCGACCACGCCGTCGACGTAATCGCAGTCCGGCCGGTAACAGGTCGAGAGGTATTCGCGCACGCTCACCAGTTCGTGGGTCCGCATAAAACACCAAAGCCGGAAGCTCCCTCCGCGGGAAGCCTCCGGCTTTCAGGATAGCAAACTGGCCCGGCCTACTCCGCCAGCGACTCTTCCCCGGAGTCCTCGGGGAGCCCGCCGGCATACTGCAGCCGGGTCTCCTCGTCATAGCCCGGAACCACGTCCAGCGACGGCTCGGCGGCAGGCTCTTCCACCACGTCCTCGCCCGCGATCTTTACCTGGCGGTAGTACTCCATGCCGGTGCCGGCCGGGACCAGGCGGCCCATGATGACGTTCTCCTTAAGGCCGCGCAGGTAGTCCACCTTGCCGTTGATGGCGGCTTCGGTCAGCACGCGCGTGGTCTCCTGGAACGACGCCGCGGAAATGAACGAATCCGTGGAAAGCGACGCCTTGGTGATGCCCAGCAGCATGGCCTTGCCCTGCGCCGGGCGGCCGCCGGCTTCCACCACCCGCTGGTTTTCGGCGCGGAACTTGAACTTGTCCACCACCTCTTCGGGCAGGAACTCGGTGTCGCCGATGTCCTCCACCTTCACCCAACGCATCATCTGGCGCGAAATCACCTCCAGGTGCTTGTCGTTGATGTTGACGCCCTGCAGGCGGTAGACTTCCTGGATTTCGTTGACCAGGTACTTTTGCAGTTCCTTCTCGCCCAGCACGTCCAGGATGTCGTGCGGATTGCGCGGCCCGTCCATCAGCGGCTCGCCGGCCTTGACGCGCTCGCCTTCCTGAACGTTGATGTGCACGCCGCGCGGCAGCGAGTACTCGCGCTGTTCGCCGTCGTCGCCCACCACGAAGATCTTGCGCTGCCCCTTGGTCACTTCGCCGTACTTCACGACGCCGTTGATCTCGGCGATGATGGCCGTCTCGCGCGGCTTGCGCGCTTCGAACAGCTCCACCACGCGCGGCAGACCGCCGGTGATGTCCTTGGTCTTGGTGGTTTCGCGCGGGATCTTCGCCAGCACGTCGCCGGCGTGCACGTCCTCGAGGTCGTGAACCATCAGGTGGGCGTGGGTCGGCATCAGGTACTTCTTGGCTTCCGACCGCGAGCCCTGCGCGCCCTCGGGCCGCACCACGATCTGCGGCTGGCGCTTCTCCTCGGCCGAATCCGTCACCACCAGTTGCGACATGCCGGTGACTTCGTCCACCTGCTCCTGCATGGTCAGCCCGTCCACCAGGTCCTTGAAGTGCACGGTGCCGGAAACTTCCGTGAGGATGGAAAACGTGTACGGATCCCACGACAGCAGGATCTGGTTGCTCTTCACCGGAGCGCCGGCTTCCACCATCACGCGGGCGCCGTACACCACCGGGTAGCGTTCCTTCTCGCGGCCCTTGTCGTCCACCACCGCCATGATGCCGTTGCGGTTCATGGCGATCAGCTCGCCGGTCTTGCTGCGCACCGTCTGGATGCCGATGTAACGCGCGAAACCGTCGCTCTTGGCGTCCTGCGTGGACTGCTCGCTGATACGGGCCGTTCCGCCGATGTGGAACGTGCGCATGGTCAACTGCGTGCCGGGCTCGCCGATGGACTGCGCCGCGATCACTCCTACCGCTTCGCCGCGCTCCACCAGGCGGCCGGTGGCCAGGTTGCGGCCGTAGCAAGCCACGCATACGCCGCGTTTGGATTCGCAGGTCAGCACCGAGCGGATCTTGACGCGCTCGATGCCGGCCGCCTGAATGGCCGCCGCCAGGTCCTCGGTGATTTCGTTGTTGATGGCGACGATGAGGTTGCCTTCGTAATCCCTCTGGTCTTCGAGAGCCACGCGGCCCACGATGCGGTCGCGCAAGGGCTCGATGATCTCGCCGCTTTCGATGATCGGCTCCACGTAGATGCCTTCGTTGGTGCCGCAGTCGGCCTCGGTGACGATCACGTCCTGCGCCACGTCCACCAGGCGGCGCGTGAGGTAGCCGGAATCGGCGGTCTTCAGGGCCGTGTCGGCCAGGCCCTTGCGGGCGCCGTGGGTGGAGATGAAGTACTCGAGCACGTTGAGGCCTTCGCGGAAGTTGGCCGTGATGGGGGTCTCGATGATCTCGCCGGAGGGCTTGGCCATCAGGCCGCGCATGCCGGATAACTGGCGGATCTGCTGCTTCGATCCGCGCGCGCCGGAGTCGGCCATGATGTAGATGGGGTTGAGGTAGCGGCCGGTGCGGTCGTCCTCTTCCATGGCCTGGAACATTTCGTCGGACACCTTTTCGGTGACCTTCGACCAGATTTCGATGATCTTGTTGTAGCGTTCGCCGTGGGTGATGGCGCCGTCCTGGTATTGGTTCTCGACGGCCACCACTTCCTTGTCGGCCTCGGCCACCAGGGCGGCCTTCTCGCCCGGGACGACCATGTCGTCGATGCCGATGGAGATGCCCGCGCGCGTGGCGTAGAGGAAGCCCAGCGCCTTCACCTCGTCGAGCATCTGCACGGTGGTCTGCAAACCGAACTTCAGGTAGCAGTACTGCACCAGTTGCGCCAGGCCCTTCTTCTTCAGCAGGCCGTTGATGAAGGGCATGTCCTGCGGCAGGCTGTCGTTGAGGATCACCCGGCCGACGGTGGTCTCCATGTACTGCTTGATGAACTCGATCGGCTCGGTGTGCAGGATGTTCTGGTTGTCGAAGGCGTGCACCAGGTCGATCACGCGGCCGGTGTAGCGCAGCTTGATGGGCGTGAGCGTTCCCACCTCGCCCATTTCGAGGGCGATCAGGACGTCGTCGGTGGAGGCGAAGGTGCGGCCCTCGCCCTTGGCCCCGGGACGCGCCTTGGTCAGGTAATAGCAGCCCAGCACCATGTCCTGAGTGGGAATGGCGATGGGCGCGCCGTGCGCCGGCGAAAGGATGTTGTTGGCCGAAAGCATCAGCGTGGAGGCTTCAATCTGCGCCTCGGGCGACAGCGGAATGTGCACGGCCATCTGGTCGCCGTCGAAATCCGCGTTGAACGCGGTGCAGACCAGCGGATGGATCTTGATGGCCTTGCCCTCCACCAGCACCGGCTCGAAGGCCTGGATGCCCAGGCGGTGCAGGGTGGGCGCGCGGTTGAGCAGAATGGGGTGGTCCTTGATGACCTCTTCCAGGATGTCCCACACCACCGGGTCCTGCTGCTCCACCAGTTCCTTGGCCTGCTTGATGGTGGTGCAATGGCCGCGCTGCTCCAGGCGGTGGTAGATGAACGGCTTGAACAGCTCGAGCGCCATCTTCTTGGGAAGGCCGCACTGGCTCAGCCGCAGGTCCGGGCCCACCACGATGACCGAGCGCCCGGAGTAATCCACGCGCTTGCCGAGCAGGTTCTGGCGGAAGCGGCCCTGCTTGCCCTTGAGGGTGTCGGAGAGCGATTTCAGCGGGCGGTTGTTGGCGCCGCGCAGCACGCGGCCGCGGCGGCCGTTGTCGAACAGCGCGTCCACGGCTTCCTGCAGCATGCGCTTCTCGTTGCGCACGATGACGTCGGGGGCGTGCAGCTCGATCAGCTTCTTCAACCGGTTGTTGCGGTTGATCACGCGGCGGTACAGGTCGTTGAGGTCCGAGGTGGCGAAACGCCCGCCGTCCAGCGGCACCAGGGGGCGCAATTCCGGCGGAATCACGGGGATCACGTCCAGGATCATCCACTCCGGCTTGTTTCCCGACTTGCGGAAGGATTCCACCACGCGCAGCCGCTTGGCGTACTTCAGTTTCTTCTGCACCGATTGCTCGGTCTTCATGTGCTCGCGAATTTCCTCGCTGAGCCGCTCCACGTCGACCTGCTTGAGGAGTTCCTTGATACCCTCGGCGCCCATCATGGCGACGAACCGTCCCGGAAATTCCTGGTCGAGCTGCCGCTTGCGCTCGTCGGTGATGACTTCGCTGCGCGTCAGCACCCCCGTATCGCCGGGGTCCACCACCACGTAGGCCTCGAAGTACAACACCCGCTCCAGCTCGCGCAGGGTGATGTCCAGCAGGTGGCCGATGCGCGAGGGCAGCCCCTTGAAGAACCATACGTGGGAGCACGGGCTGGCCAGCTCGATGTGGCCCAGCCGCTCGCGGCGCACGCGCGCCAGGGTGACTTCCACGCCGCACTTGTCGCACACCACGCCGCGGTGCTTCATGCGCTTGTACTTGCCGCAGAGGCACTCCCAATCCTGCGTGGGGCCGAAGATGCGCGCGCAGAACAGGCCGTCACGCTCGGGTTTGAAGGTCCGGTAATTGATGGTCTCCGGCTTGGTGACTTCGCCATGGGACCAGCTCCGGATCTTTTCCGGAGAAGCCAGGGAGATGCGGATGGAATCGAAATCCGCGATCAGATTCGCTCGATCGTACGGTGAAGATCTCAAAATGGCCTCCAGTCCAAAAACCCTGCCAGCCGCAGATGAACACGGATAAACACAGATAAAACCACTGCCGGGTTTGCGTTCATCTGTGTTTATCTGTGTTCATCTGTGGCCCATTCCTGTTCTAGTCCGCCGCCAATGCCGGCTCCGGCGTTTCCCGCGCCTTCTTCATCAACTCCACGTCCAGGCACAGCGACTGCAGCTCGCGAATCAGCACGTTGAAAGACTCCGGCACGCCCGGCTCGATGGCCGCCTCGCCCTTCACGATGGCTTCGTAAATCTTGGCGCGGCCGTAGACGTCGTCGGATTTCGCCGTCAGCAGCTCCTGCAGAATGTAAGCGGCGCCGTAGGCTTCGAGCGCCCAGACTTCCATCTCCCCGAACCGCTGCCCGCCGAACTGCGCCTTGCCGCCCAGCGGCTGCTGGGTGATCAGCGAGTACGGCCCGATGGACCGCGCGTGGATCTTGTCGTCCACCAGGTGCGACAGCTTCATCATGTAGATGTAGCCCACCGTCACCGGCTGTTCGAACTCGGTGCCCGTCAGGCCGTCGAACAACTTGGTCTTGCCGGAGCTGGGAAGGCCCGCGTCGCCCAGCGCCTTCTTGATCTCGCGCTCGGTCGCGCCGTCGAACACCGGGGTCGCGAACTGCACGCCCAGCGCCTTGGCCGCCCATCCCAGGTGAGTCTCCAGAATCTGCCCCACGTTCATGCGCGAGGGCACGCCCAGGGGGTTGAGCACGATTTCGACCGGCGTCCCGTTGGGCAGGTAGGGCATGTCCTCTTCCGGCAGGATGCGCGCGATCACGCCCTTGTTGCCGTGGCGCCCCGCCATCTTGTCGCCCACCGAAAGCTTGCGCTTCATGGCGATGTAAACCTTGACCAGCTTGATCACGCCCGGCGGCAGCTCGTCGCCCTTGCGCAGCTTGGCGGTCTTCTCGTCGGTGATCTTCTCCAGCACGGCGATCTGGCGCGAGGTCATCTCCTCGATTTCGTCGATCTGCTCGTTCAGCCGGGGATCCTTGTTGGCCAGGCGCATGCGCTTCAGATCGCGCGACTTCATCTTCTCGATCAGCTCGCGCGTCAGCTCGGTGTCCTTGGAGAGCAGGCGCTTGTTGGTCTTTTCGTCGTGCAGGTCGGCCAGCAGGCGCTTGCCCTCGAGCAGCGCCGCCAGCCGCTTGGCGCGCTCGTCGGTCAGGATGCGGATCTCGTCCTGCAGGTTGCGCTGCAGGCGCTGGATCTGAGCTTCCTCGATGGCCTTCGACCGCTCGTCCTTCTCCTGCCCCTTGCGCGAGAAGATCTTGCAGTCGACGATGGTGCCCTCGATGCCCGGCGGGCAGTACAGCGACGCGTCCTTCACGTCGCCCGCCTTCTCGCCGAAGATGGCGCGCAGCAGCTTCTCTTCGGGAGTGAGCTGGGTTTCGCCCTTGGGCGTCACCTTGCCCACCAGGATGTCGCCCGGCTTCACCGTGGCGCCGATGCGGATGATGCCGCTCTCGTCCAGGTTGCGCAGGAACGAATCGGCGATGTTGGGGATGTCGCGCGTGATTTCCTCGGGTCCCAGCTTGGTGTCGCGCGCCTCGATCTCGAATTCCTCGATGTGGATGGAGGTGTAGTAGTCCTCCTTGACCAGCTTCTCGCTCACCAGGATGGCGTCCTCGAAGTTGTACCCGCGCCACGGCATGAAGGCCACCAGCACGTTGCGCCCCAGGGCCAGCTCGCCTTCGTCGGTGCAGGGGCCGTCGGCCAGCACCGTGCCCTTGGGAACGCGCTGGCCCACCCTCACGATGGGCTTCTGGTTGATGCAGGTGTTCTGGTTGCTGCGCTTGAACTTGGTGAGCTGGTAGATGTCCGCGCCCACTTCGCGCGAGAGCTGCCCTTCGTGGGCGGCGCCTTCCACGCGCACGATGATGCGCTCGGAGTCCACCGAATCCACCACGCCGGAGCGCTTGCAGAGCACCACGGCGCCCGAATCCCGCGCCGTGACGTGCTCCATGCCGGTGCCCACGTAGGGAGCGTCGGCGCGCAGCAGCGGCACCGCCTGGCGCTGCATGTTCGACCCCATCAGCGCGCGGTTGGCGTCGTCGTTCTCGAGAAACGGAATCAGGCTGGCGGCCACGCTCACGAGCTGCTTCGGGCTGACGTCGATGTACTCGATCTCTTCCCGCGGCTTGAGCACGAAGTTGCCGGCCTGGCGGGCGTTGGAGAGGTCCGGAACGATCCGCCCCCGTTCGTCCAGCCCCACGTTGGCCTGCGCCACCACCCACTTGTCTTCCTCCCACGCCGAGAGGTACTCGCAGTGGGCTTCGTACTCGGCCGGTTGCTTCTTGGAGCTGAGCCGGCGGTTGGCGTCCTCCACCTGAGAGCGCGGGACGATGTCTCCCACCTTCAGATCCACGTCGCCGGGGTTGAGAATCCTGACCTCGTCGATCACCACTCCCTTAATGACCTTCCGGTAGGGGCTCTCGATGAACCCGTACTCGTTGATCCGCGCGAAGCACGACAGCGAAGAGATCAGCCCGATGTTGGGGCCTTCCGGCGTCTCGATGGGGCAGATGCGGCCGTAGTGCGTGGGGTGCACGTCGCGCACCTCGAATCCCGCGCGCTCGCGGCTCAATCCGCCCGGCCCCAGCGCCGACAGGCGCCGCTTGTGGGTGATCTCCGACAGCGGGTTGGTCTGGTCCATGAACTGCGAAAGCTGGCTCGATCCGAAGAACTCGCGGATGGCCGCCATCACCGGCTTGGCGTTCACCAGGTCGTGCGGCATGGCCGTCGACATTTCCTGGTAGACCGACATCTTCTCCTTGATGGCCCGCTCCATGCGCACCAGGCCGATGCGGAACTGGTTTTCGAGCAGTTCGCCCACGGCGCGCACGCGGCGGTTGCCCAGGTGGTCGATATCGTCCACCTGGCCGATGCCCTTGCGCAGCTTCAGGAGGTACTTGATGGTGGCCTTGAAGTCCTCCGAATCGAGCGTGCGCTTGTCGAGCGAGGTGGCGTCGGAGCGCTCGTGCAGCTTGATGTTGAACTTCATGCGGCCCACCCGCGAGAAGTCGTACTTGCGCGGGTCGAAGAACATGCCCTGGAAAAGCTGCGTGGCCGTGTCCAGGGTGGGCGGATCGCCGGGCCGCAGCTTGCGGTAGATTTCGATGAGCGCTTCGTTCTGGGTCTTCACCGAATCCTTGCGGATGGTGGAGGAAATCACCGTGCCGACGTCGTCGCGCTCCGGGAAGTAGATATCGAATTCCTCGATCCCGGCTTCCATCAGCTTGCTGAGCGCCGTGGCGGTCAACTCGCTGTTGGCGTCCACCAGCACTTCGCCGGTCGACATGTCCACCACGTCGGCCACCACGTGGGCGCCTTCCAGGTCGTTGGACGCCACTTCCGCCTGTGCGATCCTGGCCTTCTGGATTTCCTTGAACAGCGACGGGGTGATTTTTTTCCCCTGCCCCACCACCGTCTCGCCGCCCTTGGTGGCGATGGCGTAGGACAGCTTCAGCCCGATCAGCCCCTCGTCCACGTTCCACAGCAGTTTCTTGTCGCGGATCCCGATCCTGCTGACCCGGTAGAAGGCGCGCAGAATCTGCTCGTCGGTCTTGAGGCCCAGGGCGCGCAGAAAAACCGAACCGTAAAACTTGCGCTTGCGGTCGATCCGGACGTAGAGAACGTTCTTGTTGTCGTACTCGAATTCCACCCAACTGCCGCGGTACGGAATGATCTTGCCCAGGAAGTAGCCCTGCGCCGGGATGCGCTCGAAGAACACCCCCGGCGAGCGGTGCAACTGCGACACAATCACGCGCTCGGTGCCGTTGATGATGAACGTGCCGTTATCCGTCATCAGCGGAATTTCGCCGAAGAAGACTTCCTGCTCCTTGATGTCCCGCACGCTCTTCTTCTGCGTCTCGGGATCCTTGGAGTAGACCGTCAGGCGGATGGTGACCTTCAGCGGAGCGGCATACGTCATGCCACGCTCCTGGCACTCCTGCATGTCGTACTTCAATTGCAGGCCCACCGGGTCGCCGCACTTGTTGCAGAACGTGACCACGTTCTTGTTGAAGGTGCCGCAGTGATTGCACAGGATGTCGCCGGCGTGGAACGGATCGGTGCGGATGGTGGCGCCGCAACTGCGGCAGGTGCTGCGGAGGTGGTGCAGGCCCTTGAGGTTGCCGCACTTGCACTCCCAGTTGCCGATCGAGTAGTCCACAAACTCCAGCTCGCTCACCCCGCGAAAATCGGAGATGGGGAACACCGAGTTGAACACCGTCTGCAGGCCGATGTCCTCGCGCTCGTTGGGCAGGAGGTCCATCTGCAGAAAACGCTCGTAGGATTTCTTTTGGACTTCGATCAGGTTGGGGATCGGAATGGAAGTTTTGATCTTGGAGAAATCCACTCGCTCACGTGCGGCGGCGTTTGTTTGCGTATCCATTCGTTAAAACTCCTGACGGCAGACCAGCCAACGCAGAGACTGCGTTCAACACCACAAAGCCAACGGCGCGCCGGATGTGGGGAACCGGTTGAGCGCCGAGAGATGAATCCGGGGCGGGATGCGAGAAGGCGCCGGAGGACCGATGGGTATGAAGACCGGCTCGGAGGAAATTCGAAGACACCAATCCGGTCTCCTCTCGACAGGCGTGGAAACGCACAAGGCTCCCCTCTGTGCAGTTCCACCCGGCCTGCAATTGAAGTACCAGGATTTTGGAATCACAGTCACCAATTGGGATCGAATCCGGCTGAATCGAAAGCCCAACTACTCATGCTAACAGGACTTAAGCCCCGCGTCAAACCCCAAAAAACACACGTCGGGCGAGGCCCGCCGGAGATTCGCCTCCAGACCTCACCCTCCGCTTTCCAGTCCTTATTTCACTTCGACGCTGGCGCCCACGTCGACGAATTTCTTCTTGATGGTCTCGGCTTCTTCCTTGCTCACGCCTTCCTTGACCGGCTTGGGAGCCCCATCCACTAGGTCCTTGGCTTCCTTCAAGCCCAGGCTCGTGACCTCGCGAACCGCCTTGATCACGTTGATCTTGTTCGGCCCGGCCGCCAGCAGAACCACGGTGAATTCGGTCTTCTCCTCCACCGCCGGAGCCGCCGCCGCGCCCGCGCCCGCACCCGCCGCCGCCACCGGCGCGGCCGCGGCCGCCGAAACGCCCAGCTTCTCCTCCAGCATCTTGACGAGCTGAGAGGCCTCCAGCAGCGTCAGCCCTTGAATCTGATCCGCAATTGCGTTGATATCCGCCATCTCTCTTCAAACTCCTTGATATTCAAAAATCGACCGGATCCGGGATCTCCTGCCACCGGCCCCCGATCCGCCAGAACCGTTACGCTCCGAACTTGCCTTCCTTCACTCCCTGGTCCACCACCACCGCCAGGCCGCGGCCCACTCCGTTGATGGCCGCCAGCAACCGCTGCGCCGGAGCGTTGATCAGGTACAGCAGCTTGGCCAGAATCTCTTCCTTGGATGGCAGGGTCGCCAACTCCTGGATCGAACCCACGTCGATCGCGCGCCCCTCCACCATCCCCGCCTTGAAGGTGAAAGTCGGATTGGCGCGCGCGTAGGCCGTGAGGGCCTTGGCCAGCGCCACCGGATCGCTGGTGGTGTAGGCCACCGACGTCATCCCCCGCAGCCCCTTCAGGACCTGCGAAGAGGGTGTTCCTTCGGAGGCCTTTTCCGCCAGGTTGTTCTTCACCACCCGGTACTTGGCGCCCGCGCCCCGCACCACTTTGCGCAGTTCGAAGTCCTGTCCCACGCGCAGTTTCTCGTAGCCCGTCACGAACAGGTGCCGAACCCGCTCCAGGTCGCCGTGCAGAGAATCGATATCTCTCTTCTTGTCTTCCTTCTTTTTCATGGAAACACCTGTACGGTTCTAGACCGCCGCCGCCTTCGCGCTGAACGGAGCCGTGTCGACCGCCACGCCCGGCCCCATGGTCGAACAGATCGTGGCGCTCTTCACGTACTTTCCCTTGGCTACGGCCGGCTTGGCCTTGATCACCGCCGAAATCAGGCTGGCGGCATTCTCCACCAGCGCCGCCGCCGCGAAACTGACCTTGCCCACCGGAGCGTGAATGATGCCCGTTTTGTCGACGCGGAATTCCACTTTACCGGCCTTGATCTCCTTGATGGCCTTGGCCACGTCCACCGTCACAGTGCCCGTCTTGGGGTTGGGCATCAGGCCGCGCGGGCCCAGCACCTTGCCGAGTTTGCCCACCGACCGCATCATGTCCGGCGTGGCTATTACGGCGTCGAAATCCGTCCAGCCTTCCGACTGGATCTTGTTGACGATGTCCTCGCCGCCCACGATGTCGGCGCCCGCCTGGGTGGCTTCGCGCTGCTTATCGCCGCTGGCGATCACGAGCACTTTCTTGGATTTTCCCAGTCCGTTCGGCATCACCACCGTGCCGCGCACCATCTGGTCCGCGTGTTTCGGATCGACGCCCAGACGCATGTGGATTTCCACCGTCTCGTCGAACTTCGCAAACTTGATTTTCTTGATCAGCGGAACGGCCTCTTCGAGTGCATACTCGCGAGCTTCCACCTGCTTCCGCGCGGCTTGATACTGTTTTCCTGGTTTCTGCGCCATGTTTCCTCATTGGTGCAAGCGGTCCGTCAAAAACGCACAACGAACCTCCCACTGAGCACGTTCAAAAGGGGACAGCATGTAGTTTACCAAATCGTCATCGGGCGTGTCCACTCTGAGAATTGTCCAATACGAGATGAGCCTGGAGACGGAGATCGTTTCCAACCCAGCGTGAGCCTGAACCGGCGATTCGTTTCCAATACACGATGAGCCTGAAGAGGAGGCCGGAAATCAGGCATGCTTCGGGTGAATGACGATTCACATGGAAGACCCCGAGGAGATGAATTTGGAGCAGATGAAGGCGTTGGTAGCGAGCAGCCGGTCGGTTCGTTTTTCGATCACCGGGCGGGAGGCCCTGTACCCGTTGCTAGCGCGGGTCCTGAAGAACCAGCGCTACGCCGAACTCCCCCGAGAGCAACGCGGCGTGGTCCGGCGGTTCCTGGCGAAAATCACCGGCAGGAGCCGGGCACAGATCACGCGGCTGATCGGCCAGTGGATGGAGCGGAGGACGATCGAGGCCAAGCCGCCGTCCCGGCGCCGCTTCCCGATCCGGTACACCGATGACGACGCCAGGCTGCTGGCGGAGGTAGATGCGGCGCACGAGGAGTTGGCCGGGCCGGCGGTTCGGAGGATTTTGCGGCGCGAGTTTGAAGTCTTCTCTCACCAGGAGTACGAGCGGCTGGCGGGGATCTCCGTGTCTCACCTCTACAACCTCAGACGCTCGAAAGCGTACTGCAAGGTGCGCGTGCGCGTGGAGCACACGCAAGCCAGCAAGGTGAATATCGGCGAGCGCCGCAAGCCGCAACCGCTCGGCCGGCCTGGGTTCCTGCGGGTGGATACGGTTCATCAAGGGCACCGGGACGGCCGGCCCGGGCTGTACCACATCAATGCGGTGGACACGGTGACGCAGTGGCAAGTGGTGGGGTGTGTAGAGACGATTTGCGAGCGGCACCTGCTGCCGGTCCTGGAGGCGATGTTGCATCAGATTCCGTTCGTCATCCGCGGCTTTCATTGCGACAACGGCAGTGAGTTCATCAACCACCAGGTTGCCGGGCTGTTGGAGAAACTGAGGGTGGAGTTCACCAAATCGCGGGCGTATCGAACCACGGACAACGCGCTGGTGGAAGGCAAGAACGGAGCGGTGATCCGCAAGCACATCGGCCACGGGCCCATCGCCGCCGAGCATGCCGAAGCCTTTCAAAAGTTCTTCACCGCACACTTGAATCCGTACTTGAACTTCCACCGGCCGTGCGGGTTTGCCACGATCCGCACCGTAGCGCGTGGCCGCCGCAAGCGAGACTACCCGGCCGACGATTACCGAACGCCATTCGAGAAACTTGCCTCGCTGGCGAAGTGGGAGAGCTTCTTGAAGCCGGGCCTGGACGCCCAGCAACTACAGCGCGCCGCACAGCAACTCTCGGATACGGAAGCGGCTCGCAAGATGCAAAAAGCAAAACTCGCTCTCTTGGCGAAAGCCAGAGGTTTGAAGTGACCCGCCGCTGCGAACACCAGCTCGCGGCT